>ENA-OPBS01001194-OPBS01001194.1-human-gut-metagenome-genome-assembly--contig:-NODE-1194-length-20574-cov-18.960524_pt1 | contig 20574 bp, 18 predicted proteins | sample MGYA00241074_ERZ501463 | MGnify/ENA primary metagenome ERZ501463 (study PRJEB25962, sample SAMEA2042578) | human gut metagenome | biome: human gut; feature: human-associated habitat; material: faeces...
TACTCTTGTTGAACTTTTTTTGCAAGTAAAAATTTTAACTAGCACAATACGTTATTACATTATATAATCGTTCTTCATGTGCACAAATATTTCTAAATTCATTTATAAAATAAAATATTGCAAGAAAACATTCATATTTATTTGATAGAATAATATTATTTTTAATAGAATATTCTTTTTTAAATGTATCTATAAATTCATTTACAATTTTGTCTTTAATAGATATTTCAAGAGCTCCAAAAAAGTGAATAATTTCTCCTAGTGTCATTTTTGTTGTTAATACCCATAAAGGCAGTTCTTTATGTTTGTCTAAATAATGGTAAAATTGACCACCTTGGTCTTTTTGTTCAGAATTTTGAGTTATAACACTAGATAAACGAGCAATTAGTTTGGTTATTTTTTGAGGGTTTTGATTATCAAAATTATTAATATCAAGATAGTTAAAATTCTGTTTATATCTTTCAGAGAAATAATATGATACCTTAGTTTTTAATGATGATTCCATCTTTAATATATATTTAAGAATAATAGCTCTTATTTCTCTATCAAAATCATATAAGGCATAAATATGATTAAATGTAGTTCCATTTTTATAATAGTCCATTCCCATTTGTTTTGATAATGGTTCATCTAAAAAAATTTCTTTATATCCATTTATTATATTATAATATCCTTCTTTTTTTAGTATATCTATAGCTTTTGAGCCATTATCTATAATTAAATTTCTACTACGTAAAATGTTAAGTTGTTGTCTATATGTTTTAAATGGTTTTGACATAATAGTATGAAAACTCCTTTATGATAATACAAAAAAAGTCTTACCGTTCCGCAGATTGGTAAGACTCCGTGATTTACCCGCAGGTTCATCACTATTGCTCTTAGTATCAGTATATCTTACCTTAAATTAAAAGTCAATAAAAAAGTATTGACAAAATTAGTGATATATTGTATAGAAAATTTCTTATTATAGTTAAATTTTTAGTTTTATTGGGTTTTTATTGATTTCAAAATAGTTAATTGTTTATTTTAATCAGTTATATAAAACATAAATTCATTTACTTTAATAAAAATATTTTTGTTTTTTGGATTTGTTGATATTTGCTAAAAATAAAAGAGAAAAAGAAAAAAATTTTTTTCTAATGTCTTAGTTATGTTATATAGCTAACGCTAAAGTTAAGTTAATTGCCACATAAAACCGAAAAAGGTATGTTTAATTCTTTGTATAAATAGTAGATAACTATATTTGCCATGATAACTTCTGAAAATATAGTGAAATGAAATAATACTTTCTAACTGTTACCAGTATAGGAAGGGGCACAAAAAATATTATTATAATGATATCTTTTATTTGAGGTGATTTCCATTGCTTTTTTCAATTCTATTTTTGAGAATAGGATAAGTATTTTTTCGAGCTTTTAAATAACGTATTTTATAATAATATATATTATTTATGCAAAAAATTTTATATTATATTTAATTTTGTTTAGAAAATATCTATAAAAAATATTATAATTTAAATAAATATATTTTAGGAGAGTGGGATTATGGAAAATTTAAAGAAACTTGGTTTTGGCTGTATGCGATTACCTATGCTTGATGTGGAAAATAACAAGGTTGATATGGAACAATTTTGTAAAATGGTTGATACTTTTATGGCAAAGGGTTTTAAGTATTTTGATACTGCTTACATGTACCATAATTATCAAAGTGAGTTATTTGTAAAGGAAGCTTTAGTTAAAAGATATCCACGAGAAAGCTTTTTATTAGCGGATAAATTGCCTACAATGCAGTTGAAATCCATAGAAGATAATAAACGTATTTTTGATGAGCAATTAGAAAAATGTGGTGTAGATTATTTTGATTATTATTTATTGCATTGTTTAGATGTTGATAATTATGCAAAGGTCAAAGAATTTAAATCTATGGATTTTGTGCGTCAAATGAAAGCGGAAGGCAAGATTAAAAAGTTAGGTTTTTCTTTTCATGATACAGCAGAATTCTTAGAAAAGATTTTACTTGAAATTGGTGAAGATATTGAATTTGTACAGTTACAGATAAATTATCTTGATTGGGAAAGCGATAGCGTGCAATCTCGCAAATGTTATGAAGTATGCCAAAAATATCATAAACCTGTGATTGTTATGGAACCTGTAAAAGGCGGTAAATTGGTAAATATTCCGCAGGCTGGTATAGATTTATTGAAAGCTCAAGATGAAAAAATGTCAGTGGCTTCATGGGCAATTCGCTTTGCTAGTAGCTTAGATGATGTATTTATGGTGCTTTCTGGCATGTCAACATGGGAACAATTAGAAGATAATTTGAGTTATATGGAAGATTTTAAGCCGCTTACTAAAGAAGGAATTGAAACAACTTTTAAAGTGGCAAAAATCATCAATGATACAACAGCTATTGCTTGTACAGCTTGTAATTATTGTAAAGAAAATTGTCCAATGCAAATTCAAATACCAGAGGTTTTTGAGTTATATAATAATGAAAAACGTTTTGGCATGGCGTCTGGCAGTAAGAAGAAATATCAAGATATAATAAAAACTCATGCGAAAGCTTCTGATTGTATTGAATGTAGAAGTTGTGAAGGTCATTGTCCGCAACATTTGACAATTGTTGATTATCTAAAAACAGTTGCTAAAACTTTTGAAGATTAAAATTTAAAAGTTTTAAGGAGAGGGTTTTAATGAAAAAGATTTTAGTTTTATTTATGCTATTAATGGCAATTACTGCTAATTGTTTTGCTAGTAGTATTAATCAAGAATTTGAAAACACAAATATCGAGCAAGTGAAACATGGTATAGTCAAAGCTATAAGTATATTTTCAGCAAAAACTAATTTAGTAGAAAAAGATAATAATACAATAGTGTTATTTAATGTTGTGGATACTGTAGATGAAAATAATAAATTCATGTATCGCGATAAAAAAGATATTATTTGTGAATTGGTGCAAAAAGGCAATAATGTAGAAATGACACTTTATAGTAAATATGAAAGAATTTATGCTGATGGCACTAATGAAGTTGAAGAATATGATAATGTCAAAGAATTAAAGGCAGTATTAAATTCTGTGAAACGTGTATTTTTTGATAGTTACGTTTATGGAATAGCTTCTAGTCGTGAAATTAAAGATAATGGAGTTATTATAAACGTAGCGGAAAATTCTCCAGCAGCAAAAGCTGGCATGAAAACAGGTGATTGTTTAATTAGCATCAACGGTAAAAGTACAGTCGATAATTTTGAAGATTTTAATATGGGACAATTAGTCGATATATTTTCATCTGAACCTGCAACTTTTGTAATTGTTCAAGATGGCATAGAAAAAACTATTGTAGTAGAGCCAGATAAAATAAATGTTATAGGTGTAAAATAAAAAAATTTTGATTTTGCATATATATTGGTATATAATACTTTTTATAAGACACTGTCTTGTAGTTGACACAAGATAGTGCCTTTTTTGTTGGAATTTGAATTTTGTGTTATAGATATTTGAATATTAATATAAGGAGGAGTTTATTTAATGGAAGAAAATATGCAATATGATGATTTAGGAACACTTGCTCAATTAAACTGGTTTCCTGGGCATATGGCAAAAGCTAAACGTATTATTGTAGAAAACTTAAAATTAGTTGATGTGGTTATTGAGCTTCGTGATGCTCGTATTCCTAACAGTAGTGCAAATCCAATTTTAAAAGATTTAATTGGTAAAAAACCGCATTTAATCGCTTTGAATAAAATTGATTTAGCAGATAATAATATCAATAATAAATGGGAAGAATATTTCACATCTATGGGAAAATCTGTGGTGAAAATCAATTCTTTAGATGGTAAAGGTATTCGTCAATTAGTAACTGTAGCAGATGAATTGGCAAAAGTAAAAACTGCTAAATTCGCTAATAAAGGTGTAAAACCTCGTAATGCTCGTGTAATGATTGTAGGTATTCCAAATGTAGGGAAATCTTCTTTAATAAATAGATTATCTGGCAGTGCTTCATTGAAAACTGCTGATAAACCTGGTGTTACACGTGCAAAACAATGGATTAAAATAAAAAATAATCTTGATTTATTGGATACTCCAGGTATTTTATGGCCAAAATTTGAAGATCCTGAAGTGGGATTGAATTTAGCTTTTACTGGAGCTATCAGTGATGAAGTTTATGATATTGAACGTGCTGCTGAAATCTTATTATGGCGTTTAAAAGATGATTATGCTAAAAATATAAAAGAACGCTATAAAATAGATGAAATTCCACAAACTAGTGAAGAATTATTTACTTTGGTAGGCAAAAAACGTGGATTTTTACAAAAAGGCGGTATTGTAGATACTGAAAAAACTGCTATTGCTGTGCTTAAGGATTTTAGAGCAGGAAAATTAGGAAAAATCTCTTTGGAAAGACCTTGAATCTAAAGAAAAATTTTTAGCTATTTTAGTATTTTAATTTGACATAAAGATATTGATATACTACACTAGTAAAGAGATATTTAATCTTTTTAGATAATGTAAACATAAAATTTTCATTAATACATTGGGAGGAATTTTTTTGTATACTAATAACAAATTGAGAAATGTCGCTATCATAGCTCACGTTGACCACGGTAAAACAACTCTTGTTGACGCAATGCTTAAACAAAGCCATATTTTCCGTGCTAACGAACAGGTAGCAGAAAGAGTAATGGACTCTAATGCTATTGAACGTGAACGCGGTATTACCATTTTGTCTAAAAATACAGCTGTAATGTACAAAGATATAAAAATCAACATCGTTGATACACCAGGCCATGCTGATTTCGGTGGCGAAGTTGAACGTGTACTCAACATGGTTGATGGCGTTTTATTATTAGTTGACGCTTCTGAAGGTCCTATGCCTCAGACTAAATATGTTTTACGTAAAGCTTTAGAACAAGGTTTAAAACCTATCGTTGTTATCAACAAAATTGACCGTCCTGACCAGCGTATTGATGACGTTTATGACGAAGTTTTGGAACTTTTCATGGAACTTGGTGCTGATGATGATCAGCTTGATTTCCCTGTTGTATACGCAATTGCTCGTGATGGTATTGCTAAACTTGATCTTGATGATGAAAGCGATAGCTTAGAACCATTAATGGATTTACTTATTAAAGAAATTCCAGCTCCACAGGGTGATGTAGAAGGTTCTCTTCAAATGATGGTAACTACACTTGATTCTGACGAATATGTTGGTCGTGTAGCTATTGGTCGTATTATGCGTGGTAAAATCAAAGAAGGTCAAAATGTAGTAGTTATCAGTGGTGATGGCGAAACTAAAGAGCGTATCGGTAAAGTATATGTTTACCAAGGTTTAAAACGTATGGAAGTTAGCGAAGCTGAACTTGGTGAAATCGTAGCAATTACTGGTCTTCCTAGTGCAAGTATTGGTCATACTGTTGCTGATGCTGAAAATCCAGAGGCTTTACCTAGCATTAATATTGATGAACCTACATTGTCCATGACTTTTGGTGTTAACACTAGCCCATTTGCTGGTCGTGAAGGTCAGTTTGTAACATCTCGTCATTTACGCGACCGTTTATATAAAGAAACTGAAACAAATGTAAGCTTACGTGTTGAAGAAACAGACAGCCCTGATACATTTAAAGTTTCTGGTCGTGGCGAATTACATCTTTCTATTCTCATTGAAACAATGCGTCGTGAAGGATACGAACTTCAGATTGGTAAACCAGAAGTTATTTATAAAGAAATCAATGGTCAACTTTGTGAACCAATTGAAAACTTAACTATTGAAGTACCTCAAGAATTCATGGGTACAGTTATGGAATCCCTTGGTACTCGTAAAGCAGAACTTTCCAATATGACTGAATTAAAAGGTTATTTACGTCTTGAATTCACTATTCCTGCACGTGGACTTATCGGTTTCCGTTCTGAATTCTTAACTAATACAAAAGGTAATGGTATTATGAACCATGTATTCCGTGGATATGCTCCATATAAAGGTGATATTCCAGGTCGTAGCCGTGGTTCTTTAGTAGCATTTGAACAAGGTGAAACAACTCCATACGGTATTTATACTCTTCAAGACCGTGGTGTAATGTTTATTTCTCCAAACCAAATGGTTTATGAAGGTATGATTATTGGGGAAAATACTCGTGAACTTGATATGGACGTAAATCCATGCAAGAAGAAAAATGTTTCCAATATGCGTTCTTCTTCTTCTGATGAAGCTATTCGCTTAACTCCACCTCGTCTTTTAAGTCTTGAACAGGCTCTTGAATTCATCAACAAAGATGAAATGGTAGAAGTTACTCCAGAAAGCATTCGTTTAAGAAAAACTATTCTTGATAAATCTCAGCGTGGACGTTTACGTAAAAACGCAAAATAATTTTGAGTATAGTATATAATGTGTTAGAAGCGACATTTATATGTGTCGCTTCTTATCATATTTATGAATTTATTTGATTAGTTAAACAATCAAATAAATTTTATGAAAATAATATTTATTACAGTTTTTTGCAGGATTTTTTTATTTTATAGAGAATTGTTCTAGTATGGGTTTATTTTAATTTTATATAAAATATATTTATGGGTTATAAAAGGATATTTGAGGTGAGATTATGGCGGATTTTTTATCAAAAATTACAAACTTCTTAATTCCTGAAGAAGTAGAAGAAGTTGAAACAAAAGCTGATGTAAAACAAGAAAAACAGCAAAAAGTGGTAAAAGTAGCTCCTAGCGTTACACGTGTAGCAAATGGCCCTGCTATTTATACAAATACAGCTGAAGCTACAGACAATGCATCTTCTAATTATGAAGATAATAATCGTCCTAGTTTGAAAGTATATACACAGCCAAATATGAATGTACTTGTATTTGAACCTACTAATTTCAATGATACAAGAATTGCTGCTGATGCTTTAAAAGCTTCTAAAGCTGTGCTTATCAATTACGAAAAAATTGAACAAAGTGAACAAGTTCGTATTTGCGATTTTATGAATGGTGCTTGCTATGTATTAGATGGTTCTGTAAAAAGAATTTCTGCAAAAATGGTATTATATGTGCCAAATGGCGTATCTATTGAAGAAATTATTCCAGCAAAATAAAAAAAGACATCTATGGAAATGGAAGTTTATGAAACTTATCATTTTTTATAGATGTCTTTTTATTTTAAACGGTTATGGTTGTAAGATAATCGAAAATATCTGCTCTAACAGGTGTATCTAATTTATAGAGAATTTTAAAACCATTATATTTAGGTGCAAATTCTGGATTGCCTTGGGCTGTGATTTCACCTAAAAAATAAAATTCTTTAGCTTCTTTATCTTCACTAGGTTTGCGTACAAATAGATATAATTTATTTTGTTCTTCATTCGCATTATATATATGTTTAGCATCACTAGAGTCTAATTTTCGATTGCTTTTGGAATAGGCTGTAATCAAAGTATTGCTTAAAAATTCATTAGTATAATCCACTCTTTTTTTATTTGGGGCTATATAATTGATAAACACTGGCATGGTATGTGTTGTCTTTTCATAGAAATAACCAGCCATGGCATTAGGGTTTATTTTTTGAGGCCAATTTAATAGATAACAAACTTCTTCATAAGTGTATTTTTGATATAAAACAAGATTAGTATTTTTGTATTTATTTTGATAGTATTTTTGATATCTTTCTAAGGCAAAATCGAGAATTTCATTTATTTGAAAATAGAATTTTTCATCTTGCAAAACTGATTTAAAAATATCATTGATGATATAATCGTTATCACTTTTTTTGATGAAAATGCAATTACTAAATTTAGCTTGCTCATTGCTAATGGTAAATAGATTAGTTAAATTGCGTATTAATGAAACTTTTATTTGCTCAGTTAATTCTTGATGGTATTTTGTAGTTAGGATTTGCTTTATATCCATTAATAAATGAGATGTATTTTTTAATAATAATTTTAAAGCTAATAGTTCATGAATTCTTTTGCCTTTAGCAAAGCGATATGAGATAAAATAAAGAATTTCTTCTTGAATTGTATTAAATCTAATTGTGTAATCTTTATCGTATTTTTGTAAGAAATTATGATATGTTTTAAATTTATCAAGGAATTTTAAAATGTCTATACTACCAAACTGGGAAAAATCAAAGATAGAAGGAATTTTTCCTAATTTTTGTCTTAATTGTAGATATTCATTTTTCAATAAGGCTGTATCGTTTAATTTAGCACTATCAATGGCTTGATAGATTTTTTGACGAGCTATTTTATCAAAATGAATGGTAGAAGAACCAAAAATGAAGCGATTTCCTTCTGCTACATAATGACGGATATTATCTTTATTATAAGAAGTATCACCAGATAGGGCTATTGGTATCATAAAGTTATTTTGATAGTTGCCGATAAAGTCAAGAATTACTACATAATCTTTTTGTGGATATTTACGAAGCCCACGACCTAATTGTTGAACGAAGATAATGGCTGATTTTGTAGGTCTGAGCATAATTATTTGATTTATAGCAGGAATATCAATACCTTCATTCATAATGTCTACAGTGAATATATAATCAAGACCTGTAGAGCGTTCTTTTTGTTCTAATTTATGAATGGCATTAGTTCGCGTTTCTTGACTATCTTTACCTGATAGAGCAATGGTATTAAATCCTCGCTCATTAAATTTTTGTGAAAGTATTTGGGCTTCTTCTATTTGACTACAAAATATTAAACCGCGCAGACGTTCTCCACTGAAACCATAGTATTGAGATTGATTGATGATATGTGTTACGCGAGCGTCTGTAGTTAAATCATTAAATGTTGAATTATCATTGATTTCTTGATCATCAACTGTGATATCAGTGATGCCAAAGTAGTGAAATGGGCAAAGTAAATTTTCTTGCATAGCTTGATTTAAACGAATTTCATAAGCTATATTATGGTCAAATAATTGGTAGATATCAAAGCCATCTGTGCGTTCTGGTGTCGCTGTCATACCTAATAAAAATTGTGGTTGAAAGTAATTTAAGATTTTTAAATAACTACTAGCACCAGCTCGATGAGTTTCATCAATGATGATATAGTCAAAATGTGTTGGTGTGAATTGAGTTAAATTTTCTTCTTTGCTTAGCATATTTATGGTAGCAAATAGATAAGGTTTATGAAAATCCTTATGATTAGCTGACAAAATACCATATTGGATATCTGGTATTATCTGGGTAAAAGTTTTACAAGTTTGTTTAAGAATTTGTTCACGATGGGCTAAAAATAATAGTCGTTTAGGATTGGCTTTTTTGACAGCAAAGGCACTTAAATATGTTTTTCCTGTACCTGTGGCAGATATCAATAATGCTTTATGTTTATTATCTTGTTGTAATTTTTCTAATGCTTTTAATGCTTCCTGTTGCATTTTATTAGGAGTAATATCATTAGTAGAGATATTTTCTTGAGCTGTAGCAAATTGTCTTTTTAATTTTTGTAAAGAATGATATTTATCAGCATATTGTTTAAGCCAGATATCAGTTAAAGGTATGGCTTCTTGCCACATTTGTTGAAATTGAGATAATGTATTGTTGATTAAAGAACCATTTGCTAAAGAATTTATTTTTAGGCTCCATTCTTTATTTGCTTTTAAGGCTGTTTGCGTTAAATTATTACTGCCTACAATTAAAGTATAATAATCGTTTTGTTCAAAGATATAGCCTTTGATATGGAAATTTTCTTTAATATAAATGCGAATATTTAAATTAGGATATTGTTGCAATTCCTGTAGAGCTTTTGGTTGATTGAAATATAGATAATCAGTGGTTAAAATATCGCCAGTGATGTTTTTTTCTTGAAGTAGCTTTAAATATTCTTTAAGACAAATTAAACCACTTTGAGTGATAAAAGCTATGGCAAAGTAAAATCGTTTACAAGTTTGTAGTTCCTGAAGTAGTTCTACTAATAGATTAGAGCCACTGTTGTAATCATTATAGATTATCTGTGGTTGTAAATCAGGCAAGGAATTAATTTTATTATCTATAAGAGCGCTAGTAAGACTTTGTTGGAGTTCTTGAGCTAAATAATCTTGTGTTTGCATAGAGTAACCTCATAATTTTATATTGAATTTATTGATAAAAAAGGCTGAGTTTAAATCTATAAAGGATTTTAAACCCAGCTTTTTATTTTAACGTAATACATATTCAGCTAAAATAGCTTGTAGTTGATAAATGTCTAAACTTTTATCAAATTTTTTACTAATAGGCATATCCATACCAGCGACATATATTTTTAATTCAGCGTCTAAATCGAAATGACCAGCTGTTTCAATACTGAAATGTCAGATACTTTTATACGGTATAGAATGATATTGTGTTTTTTTACCTGTAATACCTTGTTTATCTACAAGGATAAGGCGTTTGTCGGTAAAAATAAATAAATCACGAAAGATTTCATAAGCTTGTTGAATGCTTTCACCATTAGCTAATAATTTAGCATAATCTTGGCGGATATCATCAAGATTTGCTTTAGAGGCATTGCCTAAAAGATTATCAAATAATCCCATAAAAATTCCTCCTATACTTATATACATATTTTTATATTATAGATATTTATATAATATAATTCTGTGTATCAAGGAAGAATACCTTTATTTATTGTAATACCAATCATAATCGTCATGATAAATCATTTGTTTCGTCATGCCACCATCAACGATGATATCTTGACCAGTAATAAATGAAGATTTCTCACTGCAAAGAAACATCACAGCATTTACAATATCTTTTGGTACACCAACACGATTTACTAAATGTTGAAGTTTATCTGCTGAGGAAAATTCACTATTCGTAGTATCTATCCAACCAGGAGAAATACTGTTTACACGAGCTTTTCCACGCAATGTAACTGCCATAGCATGAGTTAGTGAAGAAATCGCTCCTTTAGCAGCAGTGTAACTTTCAGTATCTGCTTGACTCATCAAATGACGGCTAGAAGAAATATTTACAATGCTAGCATTATCTTGAAGATGGTTCATAAATAATTTAGTAAGCATAAAAGGAGCTACAGCACCAACTTTTAGTACGTAGAGAAAATCTTCATAAGAAGCAGTAGCTAAGCCACCTTTCATAAGACAAGCGTTATTAATTAAATAATCTATTTTTGTATGTTCATCAATTACTTTTTGGGCAAATTGCGTCAATATTTTTTCATCGGCAATATCGCCAACAAAATAATCATTAGATAAAACATCAATAGTACATACTGTAATATTTTGAGCTTTGAATTCATCACAAATGGCTTTGCCAATACCTCTAGCTCCACCAGTAACAACAGCAACTTTATTCATATAGTTCTCCTTTAATTGATAGCTGAATAAATAGTATATAAAGCACTGAATAATAACATAACGAAAACGAGTCGATTAAACATTTTTTGAGAAATATAAGGAAATAATTTATTACCTAGCCATAAAGCGATAAAACAGAATGGAACGATATAAATACTTTGTTCAATAGCGAATGAAAAATCTTTTCCTGCTAAGTAAAAAGCAAAGATACCTAGATAATTAATAATAGTAAAATAAGCAATGCAAGTGGCACGCAAAGAAGTTTTATCACGATTAGTAGATGTTAAATAAATAATAAGAGGTGGGCCACTCATACTGGTAGAAGTATTTAAAATACCAGATAGACAACCAACAACACCCGTTTTACAAGATGTTTCAGCTAGTTGTTTTCGATAAATTTTGGTGAGAAATAAGAATGATAAAATAACACAAGCAATGAAAATTTTTAATCCTATGGTAGGCACGAATAGATAGATGAGAATACCAATAGGATGACCTATTACTGAACCAATCAGCAATGGTTTTAGAAAATGCCAATCAATATTATCTTTGACAAAAAAGACAAAAACAGTATCAAGAACGACAGATAAAAATTGCAAAAGTACAACGACTTCTTTGGCATCATAGACCATTAAAAGCAATGGTGTAGAAACAATAGCAAATCCAAAACCCGTCAAAGATTGAATTAAGGTAGAAATAAAAGCTATACCAATAGCTAATAATAACGAAGTATCAGAAAATATCTCCAACATAAAAAATCGCCCACTTTAAGTATTAGTTCATTTCTTTGATGACAAAGAAACGAACCAAAGAAATCACCGCAGATAAAATTTTAATTTTGAAAATAATTATCACTTCATACAACGCTTAGAAACTCGCTTCGCTCAAACATTCAGACTAAAACCGTATTCAGTGATAATTGTTTTCAATAATCTTGCGATTACCATTAAAATCAATATCGCGAGATTTTTTCTTTTTGATTCATTTTTCTTTTAGATAAAAGAAAAATGAATAGATAACTATTCTTTGTCAGTTAATTCTAGATAAGGGATAGCGTTTAGGTTGCTATCAGCAAAGTCTCCTGCTTGGGCTTGGTAGTAGCCACGGCAGGCTATCATGGCAGCGTTGTCTGTGCATAAGATTTTGCTTGGGTAGTAAAATTCTAGGCCGTTTTCTTTGCAAGCTTTTTGGAGATGTCCTTCTAGGGAGCTATTTGCTGCTACACCACCGGCAAGTACTAGTTTTGTCATGTTAGTTTGACGAGTTGCTTCTACAGCTTTATGCACTAAGATATTAACTACTGATTTTTGAAAGGAGGCGGCAACATCAGCTTTGTTGATTTCGATACGTTTTGCTTTCATATTATTTAAATAATTGAGCACAGCTGATTTTAAGCCACTGAAACTAAATTCATAGTTACCTTTTTCATTTAATGCCATAGGGAAATCAATAGCATCAGGATTTCCTTCTTTAGCTAATTTATCAATTTGAGGACCACCTGGATAAGGTAATCCCATTACACGAGCTACTTTATCAAAAGCTTCACCAGCTGCATCATCGCGAGTTTGTCCCATTAGGGAAAAATGATTATAGTCTTTTACGTGAACTAGGGAAGTATGTCCACCGGAAACTACGAGAGCCATAAATGGTGGTTGAAGTTCAGGTGTGGATAAGAAATTGGCGAAGATATGACCTTCTAAGTGATTTACGCCAATTAGTGGTTTATCTAAAGCAAAAGCCAAAGTTTTGGCAGCAGATACGCCTACAAGTAAAGCACCTACTAATCCTGGGCCATACGCTACAGCAATACGATCAATATCTTTTAAAGTAACATTTGCTTTGTGTAAGGCTTCATCTAAAACAGGCATGATATTAACAATATGTTTACGAGAGGCGATTTCAGGAACGACACCTCCGAATTTTTGATGGATTGGAATTTGAGTAGAAATTACATTAGCTAGTATTTCTCTGCCACCACGTAAGATAGCAACAGAAGTTTCATCACAGCTAGATTCTATACCTAAAGTCAATAAATTATCTGTAGTAGTCAAATTTTTATTCCCCCTCTAATTTTATTAAGCAATTTATTATAAACCTAAAGCTTGTTTAGCTAATTTGTCAGCAAGTTCATTACCTAATACTCCTGTATGACCTGCTACTTTTTTGAAGGTTACTAAATGTAAATATGGTTTCATAAATTCAGCATATGCTTTGGTCAATTCTTTATTTGTTTTCCAATTGCCTAAAGCCCATTCAGATAAACCGATATAATCATGACAGATTACAATTTTTTCATCATGAGCAATAGCCCATTTGGTAGCTTCCATAGCGCCTTGAATTTCTCCAGCTACGTTATGTAACTCACTAGCATCTATGGAAGTGCCTTTTCCGTTGAAAGTATCTATTAATTTACCTTTATAAAAAATAGCCATACCCCAGCTATATTCACCATTTATATATGAACCATCTACATAAATATAATAACGGTCATCATCTTGTTCAGAAATATTGACAGATGGTTTGTCTTCTAAATAGTTTTGAGCTTCTTCTTTTGTGGGAAAAGATTTAAATAATGCTCCTTTAAAACCTTGTGTTTGTTTTTGACATTCAGCCCAAGTAGTGAATATTCCTGTTTGATAACCTTTTTTTACTGCGTAAAATTTCTTCTTTGTAGCCATATGTCCTCCTTTACAATATGTTTTATTATAGCATTTTTGTTTTATTATAGCTATTTTAATTAAAAATAGTTAGATTTTATTTATTTGTTGTTGCTTTCTATAATTTGTAGGAGTAGTGCCAACTATACGTTTAAATTGTTTAGTAAAATATGCATTATCATCAAATCCTACAGATATAGCCACTTTATTAATAGAAAAATTTGTGTGTGTTAATAATTCTTTAGCTTTTTGTATGCGTATGTGCAAGAGTAGTTGTAGTGGGCTTAAGCCATATTTATTTTTCACGCAACGAATTATATGTGTAGGATGAAAAGCATATTCATCAGATAATTTTTTTAAATCGAAGCCTTCTGTATAAAATAGAGAAAAATGTTCATAAATTTTTTCTGCTACATTTTTGGTATTTGGCTCATGAATATCACAAAGAATACTTAGAATGGAAAAAAATAATTGTTGGCTCTTTAATTGAGAAACAGTTGAAGAATAGAAATCTTTTTTTGGTTTAGTTTTATCAATTTTTACTTGAACGATAGTATTCATATATTCAGCCATTTGAGATTGTTGTTCGGCTGTTAGTGAACCATGTTGAGGTAGTGATATATGGAAAGGTTCTTTAGTAAATTGATAATTTGCTTTTTGTTTATGGTTTTTATCATAGATAGGTTTATCCATATATTTGAATTTACCAGTAGTATAAAAATGTAGCCAAAAGAAATTTGTAGCTTCATCACAACATTTATATCCTTTGTGTAATCTATTTGGTGGCAAAATCAAGAATTCTCCTTTTTTGAGAATATATTTTTGAGAATTTTCTTCTAAATACAGCTTGCCAGCAGTTACAAATATTAAATCAAATGTAGAAGGCATGATCCTTCTTAAATGTAAATCACCTACTCGATATAATGATTTACCTCCTACTATTAAATGAGGTAAAGGTGGACAAGTAAAAATAATATACAAAAAATCACCTCAAATATTAATTTTATTATACTAATAAAACTTGAAATTAAGCATAATACTGATGATTATTAATATTATATTATATATTTTTTATTAGTTATGATAATTTTATTATACTATTTATGCTAATATTATACTATTAAATGTTAATTTTATTTATTTGAAGTTTTTAAATAATTATATAAAATATAAACAGTTAAAAGTTACGTGACTAAAAAAATAAGGTGGTTTTAGATATGAGTAATAATCAAATTAATCATAAAGTACCATTATCTGGTCGTTTGAGTTATGGCTTGACTGATGGATGCGGAAATTTATTATATTGTATAATAGGTTCTTATTTATTGTATTTCTATACGGATGTTTTTGGTTTATCTGTTGCTACAGCTGGAGCTATTTTGTTATTTACTCGTTTATTAGATGCTATAGATGCTCCAATTTGGGGCTTTATTGTTGACCATACTAAATCTAAATATGGACAATCTAGACCATACTTTTTATGGTTATGTGTACCGTTTGCTGTATTTATGTGGCTTACATTTACTACACCAGCTTTATCAGGTACAACAAAAATAATTTATGCTGTAGTTACTTATATATTAGCAGGAATTTTTTATACGGGGATACAAACAGCAATTACTTCAATATTACCAAATTTAACTCGTCGTCCAGGTGAACGTGTTATATTAAATACATTTCGTATGGTTGGCGGTAATATAGGAGCATTTATTTGTATGACTTTTACGTTACCGTTAGTTGCTTTTTTGGTGAAGGAAATGAACAAAAAGGATTTTCATATACATTAGCATTTTTTGGTATTATTGCTATTGTTTTATTTATAGTAGCTTTTAAGAATTTACGTGAAGTTAACGTAGAGAAAATAAAAAGTATACCAATAAAAGATAGTGTAAAAGCTATAAAAGGTAATTGGCCATGGATATTGGTTGTTATAGCTAATTTGATTTTTTGGATAGCATTAACTATACGTTTATCCACTGTAGTATATTATTGTCAATATTATCTAGGAGATAAGAGTTTAACAGTATTTATAAATGGAATAATGTTGGTTCAAGTTATAGGTATGATTTCTATTCCATTATTAGTAAAAAGATTTAATAAATATGGAACAATGATTTTAGGTTTTATTTTAGTAGCAGGTGGACATATTGGTATTTTCTTTGTAGGCACTAATATAGAATTAATGATTGTTTTTGGATTATTGCTTCTTTAGGGCAAGGTATAGCATGTTCAATGCCATTTGCTATGCTTTCAGATACAGTTGATTTTGGAGAATGGAAGACAGGTATTCGTGCTAGTGGATTTTTAACAGCTATAGGAAGTGCATTTTGTATCAAAGCTGGCTCTGGTATAGGAGGTTTTATTCCAGCAGTTGTTATGAATTTATTTGGTTATGTGCCGAATGTAGTACAATCTTCAACAGCGTTATTTGGTATACAATTTGTATTTACATGGCTTCCTGCAATAATTTTCTTATGTGGAATTATTCCAATGCTTTTTTATCGCAAATATGAACAAAATGAAAATAATATTCTTTTAGATTTAGCAAAAAGAAATAGTTAATAAAAAAAATAATAGATGGAAATAAATTGTTGAGGAGATTTATTATGTTTGAAAATAAAATAAAAATAACAGCACCGTTTTGGCAACAATATATAAATTTAATCCGTAAAGAAATGCTACCTTTTCAGTGGTCAGTATTAAATGATGAAGCTGATATTAAAATTGAAAAAGAAAGAGATGCAGATCATATACCAGCAGAGAAAAGTCATGCTATTGAAAATTTTAAAATTGCAGCTGGAATAAGTAAAGGAAAACATTATGGAATGGTTTTTCAAGATAGTGATGTTTATAAATGGCTTGAAGCAGTAGCATATGCATTACACCAGCATCAAGATGATGATTTACAAAAAATTGCTGATGGGATAATAGATTTATTAGCAAAAGCTCAACAAAGTGATGGCTATTTAAACACATATTTTACTATAGAGGCACCAGAACGTAGATATAAACGCTTATATCAAAGCCATGAACTTTATTGTGCAGGACATTTTATTGAAGCAGCAGTTGGATATTATAGTGTTACAAAAAATCAAAAAATATTAGATATTGCTTGTAAACTGGCAAATCATATTGATGATGTTTTTGGTAGTGAAGATGGAAAAATTCATGGATATGATGGACATGAAGAAATAGAATTGGCATTACTTCGTTTATTTGAGCTTACAAAAAATGATAAATATAAAAACTTAGCAAATTTCTTTTTATATGAACGTGGGAAAAATCCAAATTTCTTTAAAGAACAACAAAAGACAGATCCTTCAACTAAACCTGTAATTGAAGGTATGGAAAGTTTTAGACCAGAATATTATCAAAATCATAAACCAATTTTGGAACAAGAAACAGCTGAAGGACATGCTGTACGTGTTATGTATATGTGTACAGGTATGGCTATGTTAGCTTGTTTAAATAATGATGAAAAGATGTTTGAAGCTTGTAAACGTTTATGGAAGAATATTGTTACTAAACGTATGTATATAACAGGTGGTATAGGCTCTACTGTTATAGGAGAAGCCTTTACTGCAGATTATGATTTGCCAAATGATACAATGTATTGTGAAACATGTGCTTCTATAGGATTGATCTTTTTTGCAAATAATATGTTGAAATTAGATGTAGATAGTCAATATGCAGATATAATGGAAAAAGCTCTATATAATACAGTTATAGATGGTATGGCTCTTGATGGAAAACATTTCTTTTATGTAAATCCATTGGAAGTTGTTCCTCAATTAAGTCATAAAGATCCAGGAAAATCACATGTAAAAACTGTTCGTCCAGCGTGGTTTGGTTGTGCATGTTGTCCACCTAATTTAGCTAGATTATTAAGTTCTTTAGACGAATATATGTATACAGTAAAAGATGATGCTATTTATAGCAATTTATATGTAAGTAATAAATCTGATTTTAAAATTAATAATCAAGTAATAAGTATTGAAGAAAATACAGATTATCCATGGGATGGAAAAATTACTTTTAAAGTAAATAGTGAGGCAACATTTAAATTAGGTTTACGTATTCCTAATTGGGCAAATAGATACTTATTTAAGGTAAATGGTAAAGAATTTACACCTAAAATAGAAAAAGGATATGCTATTATAGATAGAACATGGGAAAAAGGAGATATAGTTATTTTTGATATACAAATAGAAGCTAATTTTATTTGTGCAAATCCTTTAGTTCGTGAAGATTATGGCAAAGTTGCTATACAACGAGGTCCTATTATTTATTGTGCAGAAGGTGTAGACAATGGAGATAATTTGCATTTAATAACTATAGATACAAATAAGAAAATAAATGAGTATAAAGATAGTGATAGTTTAGGGGATATTGTAAAATTAGAATTAGAAGCTGAAAAATTAATTTTAGATAAACAGTGGAATAATATTTTATATAGAAATATAATGGAAAAACAAGAAAATGTAGAGATTATTAAGTTGAAACTAATACCATATTTTTGTGCGTTCAATCGCGGTGAAAATGAAATGGCTATTTGGTTAAAAACTAAATAATAAATAAAGCTCCTTAAAAGTCAGTGGACAGCTTTTAAGGAGCTTTGTTTTTATTTATATTATGCTAAAGTATCACCTTTAAAATTATTTTGGTAAGAAGATTTTATTTCTCCGCGAGAAATTTCACGTTCCCAAAGACCAACAACAACTGTAGCGATACAATTACCAAATATATTGCAGAATGTACGAGCCATATCCATGATACGGTCTACACCTAAGATAATAGCGATACCTTCTGTTGGAATACCAAAAGAAGCAGCTGTACCAGCAATTACGATGATAGAAGCGCCAGGAACACCGGCTATACCTTTAGTGGAAATCATAAGTGTAAGTAACATCATGATTTGTTGAGTAAGACCAAAATCAATATCATACATTTGAGCTAAGAAAATAACAGCTAGAGAACTATATAAAGTGGAACCATCAAGGTTGAAGGAATAACCTGTTGGCATAACGAATGTGATGACATGTTTTGGTAAACCTAATTTTTCTAAACATTTCATGGCAAGTGGTAAAGCAGCTTCACTACTTGCAGTGGAATAACCTAATAATAATGGTTCACGTAAAACTTTGAAGATATGCCAGAAATTTAATTTAGTGATGATAGAAGCAATAATTGCAAGGATAATTAAGAAGACGATTATTGCAAAATAAAGTGAAAATACTAATTTTCCAAGAGGAATAAGCATTTCTAAACCGAAAGTACCAACAGTATAAGAAATCATGGCAAAAATACCAATTGGTGCAAAAAGCATAACGTAATGTGTAACTTTGAACATTGCTTCTGCTACACCACGACAACATTCAACAACAATTTTTCCTTTTTCGCCGATATGAGCAAGAGCTACACCGAAGAAACAACTAAAGAAGATGATTTGTAACATATCGTTTTTAGCGCAAGCTTCAACAATGTTAGCAGGAATGATATTTAATAAGTGCATAGAAATACTGAAAGATTCTGCAGTAGCAGCAGCATTAGCTCCAGCAGAAGCTCCAATGGAAGGAAGAGAAACGCCAACACCAGGTTGAAGTACATTTACGACTACAAGACCAACAACTAAAGCTAAGCTACTAGCAACTTCGAACCAGATGATGGCTTTACCACCTAAACGACCAAGTTTTTTGAAATCACCAGTACCAGCAATACCAATTATTAAAGTACTAAAAATAAGAGGTACAACGATCATTTTAATCATGCGAATGAACGCATCACCTAATGGTTTTAATTGTGACCCGATATCAGGTAAAAAATAACCAAAGATAGCACCTAATACTAGCCCTAAAAATATTTGAGCTGTGAGATTAATGCGCAACTTTTTCATTAAAAAGACTCCTTTTTGAAATTTATTTTTTGCATAAAAACGGATTATATATTGTTATTTTATGCAGTTAACATATTAACAATATATTTAAAAACATATTTATCATTATAGTAGTAGTGTTATGTTAAGTCAATGTAAAATCTAGATAAAACATTGTATACATTGTTTTAAGAGTAAAATTAGTTTGAATATTTATGAATTAATAATTTGCACAAAAACTCTATGGATAAATTTTAAATATATGTTAAAATAAAAAATATATTTAAATGAATAGGAATGAGATTAATGTTAACTTTAAAAACAGGTATAAAAGGACAAGCACAAGTAAAAGTGGTTGAAAAAAATACAGCGAAAATAATGAAAAGTGGAACCTTGTCAGTTTTTGCAACTCCAGCGATGGTGGCGTTAATGGAAGAGGCTTCTTGCATGGCTTTAAAAGATTATTTAGAAGAAGGAGAAGGTACTGTAGGTATAAAATTGGATATATCACATATTGCACCAACTGCTTTAGATGATGTTGTAATAGCTATAGCTACTTTAGATAAAATAGAAGGTAGAAAATTAACTTTTATAGTTGAAGCAAAAGATACGCATAAAGTTATTGGTAAAGGAATACATGAAAGATTTATTATAAATAATGAAAAATTCATGAATAAATTACAAAAAAATTAATAATTAATAAAAATGAACTGCACCCCAAAAGTTGGACACAAAACAACTTTTGGGGTGCAGTTCATTTA
>ENA-OPBS01001240-OPBS01001240.1-human-gut-metagenome-genome-assembly--contig:-NODE-1240-length-20090-cov-2.878213_pt1 | contig 20090 bp, 17 predicted proteins | sample MGYA00241074_ERZ501463 | MGnify/ENA primary metagenome ERZ501463 (study PRJEB25962, sample SAMEA2042578) | human gut metagenome | biome: human gut; feature: human-associated habitat; material: faeces...
CTGATTGAAAAAAGTTGCACCTGCCTTCTAAGAACCAATCGAACTTGTTCAATTTCTGCTCACCCAGTGTTTTCTCAAACTTTTGTTAATTTTTCACAATTCAATTTAGATTTTCATGAGTTTCGCAATCTTCATAACCTAAATTCGAGTTTCGCTCATCGACCTTCTATCCCTACATTGAATAATTCCCGAAAACTTTGCATTTATTCCGATTTCCAGTTTATTTTTACCAGATATTGGATTTTGATGTCTTTCTCATAAGCGGCAGGAGTGTTTTGATACTTAAAATACCATGTGCGGTTATCAGCGCCGAGATTCCGGTAACTGTTAGTAATATCGATTTCTTTCTCAAGTGCATGTGCAGCGATCGCATTCAGATAGTCCTCCATCCGGGTGTTTATGATCTGCTCTTTTTCCCTTGTCATTTTTTCATAAGAATTGTTAGTTATGTTTGTTTCTGTATTCCCTGCTTCTGAGTTTGCCGGATTTTCACTTGCAGAAACTGTGCCGCTTAAGATTTCGCCTTCTCCCGTCACAGTCACTGTGACAACCTGCTCTGTCAGACCTCCGGCACCGATTTTTTCCGTTTCTTTGACTCGGCAGGAAGCTGCATCCACTTTCACATAAAGTTCCGGTGCAAGTTGTAAGGTGTAATCGTCCGCAAAGTTCTGCGTGAAGAATGCTGCACGCGCGGTATCCGTATCGACAAGCCCCGCCGCCCTTCCACGTTTCCAGACTTCGTAGGCTGTAATCTGCGGTTTCTCGGTATCATCCTCCACTGCCCCGGACTGCTCCCCCTCTATATCCACAAAAGGAATATAAAGTGTCTCCAAGTGATTAACCCGCTCCTCATAGAGCATGCCAAGCGTCGGATACGCTTTCTGGTCAATGCCCGATGTGTTTTCCAGCAGTTCTTCCAGATAATTTCCAAGCAGCACATCAAGTTCTCCCTCTGTCTGCGCCAGACGGTCACAGCTTTCCGTCGTCATCACATAAGCGTTCCACGGAACCTCTTTTTCCTGCTCCAACATGGATAGCATATCTTCCACTACCGCCTCTTTTTCCAGAAAAGACCTCTCAATGAGCACCACTTTCAAATGGTTGTAATCCACCTCTTTGTTTCCTGCATACTCATGATTCAGCCACACATTTTGGAAATCGTCCTGATCTCTGATATTCAAAAGAACCGGGAATGCCTTATCCTCAAGTTCTGCGACATTACACCCCTGCAAAAAAAGACACCCAAATAAGAAGCATACCAACACCACCACACGCACTTTTTTCTTATGATTTTTTCTCTCATCCTTATTTTCTTTGCTGCTACGCTCCTCCATTCCTCGGTTCGGCTTTCTTCCGGTCAGACACAACAGTACCGGCACGCCAACGACAAAAGGTGTTCCAATCTTCCACAGCAGGAATGTCACGCAGTCCAAAAACTGCTGATTTCTGTAAAACAGCACTGTCACGCCATACACCAGAAGAAGTAGAATGAGATACGGTAGCATTCTTTTTTTCCCTTCCAGATAACCGCCGCAGTCACGGATCACTTTTTCAGCCAGATTTCCACTGTAAAAAACCATGCTGTTTAGCATCGCATACAGCGTAAAAAACCAGATGCTGAACATAAAAGCATCCGTCCTCTTCAAAAATCCGCCCGTCACCTGCACGCGGCTCATCATCGTGACCGCCGGAAATTTCATCTGAGCCAGTGCCCCGACGCCAAACAGCCCTATCAGGATCAGGTACAGTGCTGCAAATACGCCGCCGGAAAACCAGACCGCTTTTTCTGCTGCGCCAACGCATTTCTTACGATCCGCAACATATTCTTTCAGGAACAGTACGATCGACACCATGGAATAACAGAAAAGCACATAATAACTTCCACTTAACACTTCTTTTCCATCCGCCACAAAAACCGGGCTCCAGTAGGCAGGCTTCACCTCCCTGCATGCCGCAAATAACATCAGAAAAAGCGGTATCATCAGAAACCAGAACAGTATCTCGTACACTCTTGCCCTGCCCTCGATCCCACCTGCCATTCCATAAAATGCGAGCAGTAATATCAACAACAGCACCAGATAAAAGCTGACGTTTTCCACAAGACCATTTAACATCAGCGTGGAAAACAGATACGCCGTGTACGAAGCCATAAGGATAAAATACAGAAAATATCCGCCCCAGAGCACATAACCGCATACTTTTCCACACTTCTGCTTCAAAAAGTCGGGATAACTTGTTTTCATGCCTTTCAACAGATATCTCAATAATTTCAAGTACAAAAATGTGGACAAAATCCCCGCCAGAATGCAAAAAATCCCGTCGCGCCCTGCCGTATCTGCAAGCATTGTCGGCAGTAGCAGCGTCCCCATTCCAAGAAAGTCATACGTCAGAAGGCGGAACACCTGTCTGCCTGAAATTTGATTGTTTTCTGAGAACATACTTCCCCCTATCTCTTCTAACATCTGCGCATTTTTTCATCAGATTTCCATTTATCTTAAGATAAAAACTTTTCTCAACCTATCTCTTCTTTGAAAACGTCAGCTTTGTCCGCTCTTTCGGATTTGCATAAATCGGACGTTTGCGCAGTTTCCGGAAAGGCTGCCGCCAGATAAAATCCCGCTCATCCTCATAATTGTTCAAATCTGCTCCCACAAACGGCATGAGATACGGGATGCCAAAGCTTGTCAGATGCGACAGATGGGTGAGCACTGCAAGCAGCCCAAGCAGCATGCCAAAGTAGCCAAGCCACGCACAGATTCCAATAAAAAAGAATTTTAAAATGCGGAACGCCGTGGCAAATTCTTCGTTCGGTATTGCAAAGGAACATAGCGCCGTAAAAGAGATGACGATCACCACGATCGGGCTGACCAGATTTGCCTCGACTGCCGCCTGTCCGATGATCAGACCACCCACGATCCCGATGGTATTTCCCATCGCACCGGGAAGCCGCACGCCCGCCTCCCGCAAAAGTTCAAACGACAATTCCATGATAAGCACTTCCACGACTGCCGGAAAGGGGACACCCTGCCTCGCCTCGGCAAACGACAAAAGTAGTGTGGTTGGGAGTATCTGTGTATGAAAATTAGTCACTGCAAGATAAAATCCCGGCAGCGTCATTGCAAAAAAGGATGCCAGATACCGCAGGATCCGCCCGAAAGTCGCAATCTCAAAACGGCTGTAATAATCGTCACTGGTGCGGATAAATGAATTGTAGTCCGTCGGCAGTATCAGTCCGATCGGCGAATTATCGCACATCACGATCACTCTGCCCTCTAATACCGCCATGGCCGCCCGGTCAGGACGCTGCGTTGTCTGAAACTGTGGAAATGGCGAATACCATTTTTTCTCTGCCAGCTGTTCTAACATTCCGCTGTCTAATATCCCATCGATTGTGAAATCCTGCAGCCTCTTTTCAATTTCTTTTACAAGTCCCGGGTTTGCAAGATCCTCCACATACACAAGGTAGACGTTCGTGTTCGATCTAATCCCGGCCTTCAGTCCCCTCACTTTCACACGGGGCGAACGGATTCTTTTCCGGATCAGCGCCGCATTCTGCTTCACAGAATCGCAGAAACCTTCGTTGGAACCGCGGATTACTTTTTCCGAATCAACCTCTGTGATCCCCATATTCGGATAACCGTCGTCCGGTATCTTTACCGCCCTGTCAAATCCGTCCACAAACAGGATCACCTCTCCGGTCAAAAGCCCGTCCACCGCATCCTCTATCGTATCAAAATAAGTTGCATCCGAAATTCCCAGCGCATTCTGCTCCAATGCCTGATAAATTTCCTCCTTCCCAAGCCCCTTTAAATACTTCAGCACCTCACTCAGTGCCGAAGTCCCCATGTCCACCGACACCTCAATAAACGTCAGATAACATGCCACATCCATCTGCCTGCCAAGCATCAATTCCTTCTTTTTAATATCATCGCACTCATGAAAAAACTCCTCCATCTGCGCGATATTCTCACTTAATCTCTTTGAAACCGCTACCTTTTCCTTCATAATATCCCTCATTTCCCGGCAACTAAAAAAGGATAAGCCTACGGCTTATCCTCAAAAATTCATTTCCCTTATTCTATGCAATTTTAACCAGATTATACAAAGCTCCCTTACTCCTGCTCTCTGATCATTTCCTTGACCGCCACAACCTGATTTTTGACATGCTTATGCATTGCTTCTGTCACACGTCCCTTATCCTTTGTCATCAATCCTTCCACGATCTCACTATGTTCCCGCATCAGTGTCGGATAATTTCTCTCATCCTTTAAATATTCCACACGGTAACGGTACATCTGCTCTCTCAAATTATTGAGCATATTGACGAGTTTTGGATTGCCGGTCGCCTGATAAATAATATCGTGAAACTGCACATCCGCAGCGGCGATCTTTTTCAAATCTTTTGATTTGGTAGATTCCTCAAACTCATGCATTGTTTCCGTCAGAGTATCTAACTGTTCCTTTGTCATCTGCTCACATGCAATCGATGCTGCAAGTTCATCTAACGCATCACGGATCTGAAGCACATCCTCCATATCCTTGAGAGTCATCTTGGCAACCTCTGCGCCCTTTCTCGGCATTGTGACTGCAAGCCCCTCCTGCTCAAGCATTCTGATTGCTTCACGTATAGGTGTACGGCTGACTCCAAGCTTTGACGCAAGCTGCAGCTCCATAAGTCTCTCTCCCGGCTTGAGCTCGCCCTTTAAAATTGCCTCACGAAGTGTATTAAACACCACATCACGCAGTGGCAGATATGCATCCATATTTAAAGTTAAATTATCAGTCATCAAACTTCTCCTATCTCTTGTATTATCATTCTCACATATAAGAAAAAAGTAACTATAAAGCACCCGCTGTGCTATCCGGATATCACGTTATTTGCGATTATTGTATACAGATGTCAGATACACCTGTCTGGCAAGATGTGAGCTTCTCATGGCTTTGTACGCTTTCTTTGCAGTATCTTCATCGTCAAACAGACCAAAAACCGTCGGACCACTACCGCTCATCATGGCTCCTACCGCGCCATTTGAAAGCATATGCTTCTTTATCTCGTCTATCACCGGATAGTTTGGTATGGTCACGGTCTCTAAGACATTTCCCATATGTGCTGCGATATCATGCAGATTCTTAGCCTTTATATCATCTATCAGGCGGTCTATATCCGGATGAATAGTCGTATCATCAAGCTTCAGATTCTGGTACACAAATTTTGTGGATACCGAGATGGACGGCTTTGCAATAAGCACCGGACACTTTACCATTGGAGGAAGAGGACTAAGCGCCTCTCCTATGCCCTCGGCCAGCGCCGTGCCTCTCATAATACAGTATGGTACATCCGCACCTATCTGCACACCTCTTTCCATAAGCTGTCTCTTTGTCAGTCCCAGTGAAAAAAGCCTGTTTACACCTATAAGCATAGCCGCCGCATCAGTACTGCCCCCCGCCATCCCTGCTGCAACAGGAATACGCTTGTCCAGCTTCACTGATACACCGTCAGTTATAGAAAACTCATCCATCAGAAGCTTTGCAGCCTTGTATATGAGATTGTTCTCGTTTACAGGGAGAAAAGACAGATTGGTCTGTATCTGTATGCCCGGCTCCTTTGTCCTTTTGATATCAAGCCTGTCATACAGATGAATGGTCTGCATAATCATACGGACCTCATGATATCCGTCCTCTCTGCGCCTCACAACATCGAGCCCCAGATTAATCTTGGCTAATGCTTTTAATGAAATATCGTTATTACTACCCATATTGTATTACCTCTGTTTTTTGTATACAAGGATTATAACACACCCTGCCAAAAAGAGCAAATTTAAATATTCTCATTTAATTGTTCATTTTCATTACTTTTCAGATTTTCCACGTATTGCACAAAAACACTATGTTCACATAGTACATGTTTACTAGATTTAAAAAGTAACCCTCTAACGCACCACAACAAAAAGCCTCACAGCATTGATAATGCTTGTGGGGCTTTTTTTAAAAAGTTTCTCTAAACTCGTATGTACAATTTTTCTATTTCTTTTCCAATATAAATTTGCTAATCAGCTCGTTCATTGTCTCCGCCTGTGCTGAAAGCTCCTCACTTGTTGCTGATGTTTCCTCTGCATTTGCTGAGTTGGACTGTACAACATCTGATATCTGATTAATACCGGCCTCTGCCTGCTCCATAGCCTTTGCCTGCTCCTCTGCAATCTCGCTGAGTTTTTGAGAAGAATCTGCAACTTCCTTCATACCATTGATAACCTTTTCAATAGAAGTACTTACGCGCTCTGCAGCTTCATTACCCTCGTTAGATACCGCAATGGCACTCTCTATAAGCTGACGTGTGTCAACCGCAGCCTTGGCACTCTGCTCTGAAAGACTTCTGATTTGTCCCGCAACAACTGCGAATCCTTTACCTGCCTCACCTGCACGCGCTGCCTCGATAGCTGCATTGAGTGAAAGAAGGTTTGTCTGACTGGCAATATCCTCAATCTCAGAAATGATATTCTCAATCTGCTTAGATGTATCATTGATGCGTCCGATAACATCAACCATGCCCTGCATCTCTGTATGGCTGTGATCTGCTTCCTCAGCATACTCCTGTGCAATCCTGTATGTATCATTGAGCTTCTCAGATGTTTTCTCAACACCGCCTGTGATATCTGCAAATGTAGCCTGAAGCTCCTCAATGGCTGCTGACTGATCCATAGCACCTTCTGCTATTTCCTGTGCTGCCTGAGCAAGGTTGTTAGAACCTGCTGTAACAAGTGATGATATCTCATTGATATGTGACATAACATCATTCATCTGTGTCTTCATCTGACGCATTGCCATGAGAAGTCCAATAAAATCTCCGGTATATTTATCTTCCATGTCTGATGAAACTGTATAATCTCCTTCTGCCATCTTTCCAAGAAGCTTGTCAGAGTCAGATATGATAGTCTTAAGGTCTGCTGCCATGTTTTTCGCAACCCCTACCATATCAGCAATTTCATCTTGTGAATCAACTGCCGGGAATGGAGCCTCAAGATCACCCTGTGCAAATGTACGTAATCTCTGTTTTAACTCATCGAGTGGTTTAGAAATACCAACTGCAACTTCGTCCCCGATTTTCATCGAGATAAAATATGAACTGACAATGATAACAATAACAATACCAAATGCGGCATATGATACTAATGATAATCTCTTGCTTAAATTATCTCCCTCTGTTACCTTTGTATCCATAAGGGCAACAAGCTGCTGATATATCTCATCATATGCAGGTGCAAGATCTGCTACTGCTCTCTCCTCGGCCTCCTTCTGTGTCTCAGGATCTGTAGCATTCCTACCTAACTGTCCGATTTCATCATCGAGACTCCAGTATGAGTCGAGCTTACTGTTTATATCATCATATATAGCCTGCTCCTCATCTGTCTTTATAGAGCTTTGCAGCTCTTTCCAGTATTTTTGAAATGATTCCTTTTTAGAATCATGTGTATCAGACATCTTACTTAATGTGTCAGAAGCTGTATAACCGATAAGAGCTCGTGTAGCGCTTCGTGTCTCTGAGAAGGTTACCATAACCTTTCCATATCTCCCTGTGAAAATCCGTAAAAGGTTAGTGCGCTGGAATATCTCATTGATACAAGAATCATAAGAATACCCGCAATAACCCCCGATGCCGATGCTACAAATGTAGTCAGTCTGAAGCCTTTCTTTAAACGATTTTTGATGCTAAGTGCTTTCCACTTTGACATGTCTAATTTCATGATATTTCCTCCACATGAATAATGATACTTATATACTATTCTTCTATTATACACCTCTCAAAAAATTATACAAGCACTAAAAAGGTGACTGCACGCTGCGTGCAGCCCCCTTTTCATAATTCATAAATCAGATTTCTTATATAATATTCGTTCCATCACGACACTTTTACATACACATCCGGCTTCTAGCCCTGTACCTGTGTGTCCTCTGTGCCATTCTTCCAGTCATCAAACTTCTTGACTACGGCATCATAAGTATCCTGGCAAATTGATGGCAGCTTGTCTCCCCAGGCTCCTGTTGCCTGTGAAAAGCCCTTCTTGAATGCATTCAAAAGCTCATCAGCCTTGTCCTTGTCGCCTCCCGACAGTGCCTTTGCAAAGTCAAGAATACGGTCTGAGGTCTTCTCAACTCCCCAGTATCCATCCTCTGCGATGTCCTTTTTGGCCTGCGCTATTGTGTCTGCATCTACAGTCAGATTCTCAAACAGACTCTTTAAGCCCTGTGACTTGTCCCAGGTTGAAGCCTGTCCCGTCATGGACTTTCTGACGATCTCGATAAGCTGCTGCTGTCTGGCGTTGGCATCATCCTTAAGTGCCTGTACCAGTGCATCTCTGTCTGCCTTGCTCATCTTCTGGTTTACTGTGCTCTTTGCAGTATCCTTTGAATCATCCTTGCTGTCTGATTTCTCATATACAGCTGCCTCCTCGCTGAAGCCTGCAGTCTTTGCATCCGACTTATCCGTCTTTGCATCCTGCTTCTTTGAAGCGGTATTGGTATTCTTTGTCTGCGCCTCGTCCTTTGCTGTGACACTCTGCGCCGCTACTGCTGAAACTACACTTGAAATAGCATCTAACATCTCTCATCCCTCCCTGGTAATGTGCGTGCGGGAATCCTTTCCCGCTATACTATTATCAACCTGTATAGCGTCTGATATAGCTAAACAGTTTATCTCTTATATTGTGTATCGGCTGTTTTGCGTCTGTTGCTTATAGCTTTAGCCGTTATTTTTTTAGCTTTCTGCCAAATATAAATGTCGAAAAATATATTACCGATGCGATAATCACTATCATCGGGCCTGTTGCCACATTGGTGTAGTATGACACTACGAGGCCGACTATACCGGAAAATACTGAAAATATCACTGAAAAGAAATGATACTCACGCATATTTTCTGAAATATTCCTTGATGAAGCCGCCGGTAATATAAGCAGAGCATTTATGATAAGTATGCCTATCCACTTGATGGATAGCATAACTATGAGTGCTACAAGCACCGCAAACAGATTATCCAGAAGACGCACATGGATACCCTTGCTTTTTGCCACGCTTCTGTGTATACATATGGCGTTGAGCTTATTGAAGCAAAGCACCCAGAACACTATAGTGACCACAAAAATCACAATTAGATAAACTATCTCAGTCTTTGTGATGCTTAGCACATCGCCCACCAGTATACTTGAGTATTTGCTGAAATTGCCGCCCTTTGACAGTATCGCAAGACCTATCGCCACAGAGCACGATGAAAATACCGATATAATGGTATCTGTCGATGCAGTGTTCAGACTGCCTATCTTATTTAAAAGAAGTGCAAACACTATCGCAAATATCACCATGGCAAGCGAGGTGTCTGCCATGCCGCATACCACTCCGACAGCGATTCCTGTAAGTGCTGAATGTCCGAGTGCATCTGAAAAGTATGCCATCTTTTTGTTTACAATCATGGTTCCCATTATGCCAAAAAGCGGTGTGATGATAAGCACAGCGATAAGGGCATTTCTCATGAAATCATATTGAAGCCAGGAGGTTATATTCATTTGTGCTCCTCCTCTCTCACCCAGGATTCCTCTCCTGTGTAAAAAATTCTCTCAAATTCCTTGCTCTCGAAGACTTCCTTCACAGTTCCCTGCTTTGCAACGGTCTTATCAAGCAGCACAACATGGTCTGCGTACTTTGCCACATAGTCCAAATCGTGCGATATCAGTATGATTGCAAGGTCATAGTGAGTCTTTAAATAATCCATGGTCTTATAGAAAAGCTCCATGCCGTTTTGGTCTATTCCGGACACCGGCTCATCCAACAGCAGCAAGTTCGGCTCGTCCATGATTGCCATGGAAAGAAGCACTCTCTGCAGCTGTCCTCCCGAGAGGTTGCACACCTGCTTGTCGATGAGCTCCTCAGCCTCAAATACCTCGAGTGTCTCCCTTATCTTTGCCTCTATCTTTTTGCTCTTTGGCAGAAAAACAGGATAATTGTACTGATAGCTTGCTATGAGGTCATACACGCTGACCGGTGTATTTTTCTCGATATTAACAGACTGCGGCACATAGCCGATTTTAAGCTTAGCCATATGTCCGTCCTTAGTATCCTTGAACTCAATCGTACCGGTGTGAGGTATCTCGCCGAGTATCGCCTTTATGAGTGTAGATTTTCCGGCACCGTTCTGGCCTATTATGACATTGAAAGAGCCGCAATGTATGTGCATATTTACATCCTCAAGCACTGTCTGCTCTCCAAAGCTCACTCCAAGGTTATTTATTTTTATGCAATGAAAGCCACATGGCTGTATTATTTTCCGCATATTTTCTCCAATTTTATTTAGTAAATGCCTCTTTGATAAGCTCTATATTGTGCTCCATACCATAAAGATAGCTGTCCTTGTCGTACTCTCCCCTGTTGAGAGGGTCGATATAAATCACATGCACATCTGTCTCACGCGATACGGTATCTCCCATGCTCTTTCCGTAGAGCTCCTCAGCGAGTATTACCGACACTCCGTCATCCTTTATGGCACCTATTACCTGCTTTATCTCACCTGCGCTGACTGAGCGCTCCTCGTCAAGGTCTAACAGATAGCATGCATTCATGGAAAAATCATCAGCTACATACGCATAGGCCTCATGGAATATGATGATATTCTGTCCATTGGTAAGACTCTTTAGGCTATTTATCTTTTCTTCAAGCACTGCAAGCTTTGCATCATATGCTTTTGCATTTGCATAATATTCATCAGCATGCTTTGCATCCTTTTCGGCAAGCCTGGATGCGATTGTCTGAACCATGGTGCGGTAACGCGGCACGCTCATCCATGCATGGGCATTCTCATCACCGTGGTCATGGTCATGCGCGCTATCTGATTCTGCGTCTGCTTCGTGGTCATGGTCGTGGTCACTGTCCGATTCTGTGTCTGCGTCGTGATCATGGTCGTGGTCACTGTCTGCATCATCCTCAGAAAGAAGTGCCACATCCTCACAGGCCTCAACCACATCAAGCTTCGGATACGCCTTTGCTACATCTGACATAAACGACTCTATACCGCCTCCGTTTATTACAAAAACATCGGCTGTGGATAAAAGCTTCATATCCTCCGGTGTTAGCTGAAAATCGTGCAGACAACCGGTCTGTGGCTCGCTTAGATTTTCAAGTCTAACGCCTTCCACTCCGTCTACTATATTTAAAGCTGCAATATACATTGGATAGAAGGATGTCACGACTGTAAGCATATCATCAGCTTCGTCAGTATTTTTTTCACTGTCCGAAGTATCTGACATTTCACCGGCAGCTCCTGTTTTACCTGCTGTGTGTTCATATGCCATTACCGCAAGCGTACACACTATCAATATACACAAAAACATAATGCCTACAAATTTGCATTTATTCTTCATATATTAAATATTCGCCTTTCTTTCTATAGCTTTATTTCTATCACTCTATTTCGACTTTATTTCTTTTTATGATTATTAACGCTTTTTTTGCTCTTGGCCTTATCTCTGCGTTCTTTAGTCTTTTTGGCAACCGGCTTTCCGGTCTTCTTCCAGCGCTCCTTTTTGTGTGGCTGGGATGCAGCGGCTCTTTTTGCCGCTGATTTTGCCTCGCGCTTTGCTTCTTCCTCCTGTTTCATGGCAAGAAGTGTCTCCTCGTCAAACACGAGTGAATCTATGAGATTCCAGATTTCGTCCCTGCCTTCCTTTGACATGGACGAAAACGGTATAACTACCGTGCCCGGCTTCACATGAAGCACATCCTTGATAGTCTTTATGTGTGCGGCAATCTGGCTTTTTTTCAATTTATCAGATTTGGTTGCAATGATGATCGGTGCAAAGCCCTGGTTTACCATCCAGTCATACATCATGATATCATTGTCCGATGGCTCATGCCTTATATCTATTAAAAGAAACACTGCCTGAAGCTTTTTTGAGGTGTGAAGATAGTTTTCTATCATCTGTCCCCATTTAGCTTTTATCTCGATATTGGCATTGGCATAGCCATAGCCCGGCAGATCGACCAGATACATGGCGTCATTGACGTTATAAAAATTGATGGTCTGTGTCTTGCCGGGCTGTGAAGAGATCCTGGCAAGTGACTTTCTGTTCATGAGTACGTTGATCAGTGACGACTTGCCTACATTTGACTTGCCGGCAAATGCCACCTCATTATACTCATTGTCAGGGATTGTGCTTGTAATTCCGCAAACTGTCTCTAAATTAACACTTTTAATTACCATAATCTCTTCCTCATTCTTATTTTACAAATGCTATCTTCTCCACCTGTGAAAATCTCTCCACCGGCACGATTTCCATGCCGTCTGTTATTTCTTTTGAAATCTCCTCCAGGTCCTTTTCATTATCCTTTGGAATACATACTGTTTTTATTCCGATTACTTTGGCCGCAAGCAGCTTTTCCTTGAGTCCTCCTATCGGAAGCACCCTGCCGCGCAGTGTTATCTCGCCTGTCATGGCTACATCTGCCCTGACAGCTCTGTCTGTAATGGCTGAGAGCATGGCTGTCGCCATAGTGATACCTGCAGATGGTCCGTCCTTTGGCACTGCGCCCTCCGGGATATGTATATGGATATCATGCTTCGTGTAAAAATCTGCATCAATACCATATCCTTCGCTTATTGAGCGCACATAGCTAAGTGCTGCCTGTGCAGACTCCTTCATCACATCGCCAAGCTTACCTGTGAGCACGAGCTCACCCTTGCCCGGCAGCACATTCACCTCAACCTCTAGTGTGACTCCGCCCACGCTGGTCCATGCCAGGCCTCTAACGATTCCAACCTCTGCGTGATCATTTTTCTTCTCCGGACTGTACTTCGGATTGCCCAGATACGTCTTAAGATTGGTCTTTGTAACCTTTACAGCAGCTTCACTGTCCTTAAAGATTTCCCTGGCAGCCTTGCGGCACAGCTTGCCGATAGTCCTCTCAAGACTTCTGACTCCGGCCTCTCTGGTGTACAGCCTGATGATATCCTTTAGGGCAGAGTCTGTTATCGTAAGCTGTTCCTTTTTAATTCCGTTTTTGCTCTTTTGCTTCTCAACCAAGTGTTCCTTTGCTATGTGAAACTTCTCATTTTCAGTGTAGCTTGACACCTCAATAAGCTCCATCCTGTCAAGAAGCGGCTTTGGAATGCCTGAAACCTCATTTGCCGTTGCAATAAAAAGCACCTCCGACAAATCCACAGGCATCTCGATGTAATGATCCCTGAATCTGCAGTTCTGCTCACTGTCAAGCACCTCGAGAAGAGCGGCTGATGTGTCACCCTTGTAGTCACTTGACACCTTATCTATCTCATCCAACAGCATGAGAGGATTTGAAACGCCTGCCTGTCTTAAGCCATTTACTATACGACCCGGCATGGCACCGATATATGTCTTTCTGTGTCCACGGATTTCTGCCTCATCGCGCACACCACCAAGAGAAATACGCACATATTTCTTCTCCAGTGCAGACGCAATTGAACGGGCTATGCTTGTCTTTCCTGTTCCCGGAGGACCTACAAGACAAATTATAGGACTCTCTCCCTTGCTTGTCAGGTTTCTGACTGCCAGAAACTCAAGTATTCTCTCCTTAACATCCTTTAATCCGTAGTGATCATCATCGAGCACCTGTGCTGCATGGTCAAGATCCTTGTTGTCCACAGACATCTTGTTCCACGGAAGCTCAAGTACAGTCTCTATATAGCCTCTCTCAACTGTGCTCTCTGATGAGCTGCTGCTCATATTTCTAAAGCGCTTTATCTCTTTTTTCGTCTTTTCCTTTACGTAGTCAGGCGCATCTAACTCAGATAGCTTTTTCTCATATTCATCAGCCTCCGAGTCAGCATTCTCGCCCAGCTCCTCACGTATCACACCAAGCTGTTCACGAAGCACATACTCCTTCTGATGCTTGTCCACACGAACCTTTACTTTTTTCTGAAGCTCATTCTTTATGGAAATAACCTCCACCTGGGAGAGAAGTAATGATACTATAACCTGATATCTGTCATTGATATCCTCTGCCTCAAGCACCTGCTGCTTAAGCTCATATGACACCGGCAGATTGTTGGTTACATAATCAATGAGCTTTTCAAGATCCTCATACTGATCTATCTGTCTGATAAGCTCCTTGCTGATTTTGCCGACGACTGCCGCATATCTGTGAAAAGCCTCTCTGACTCCGAGAAGCATGGCTTCCCTGAGATCCTCCGGCAGGCTGTCTGCATTACTATCACAATAACAGATTTCTGCCTCAAGGTACTTCTCATTATCGGTAAAGCCAAGCAATGCTGCCCGGCTTATTCCATCTACAAGTATTCTCACAACATCATTCTGTAATCTGACAACCTGCTTTATATCAGCAACAATGCCCATCTGATAGAGGTCTTCCTGAGTCGGGTCCTCACTGTCCACATTCCTTTGTGTGACAAGATAAATCTTTTGATCCTGCTCCATAGCCTCCTCGACAGCACGAAGAGAGCGCTCTCTGCTGATGTCGAAATGGGCAATCATCCCCGGCAGAATAGTAAGCCCTCTCAGCGCTACTGCAGGCATATTCATAATCTGTTCTTCCACTTATATCTCCTGTATTATTGCACAGCCATGCATAACAAACCGCTGTGCAATTTATATTATCCGATGCTGTATCTTTTGTAAAATACCGCCTTGTACTTACGATGCCTCTTTTTCCTCGATATATGCCTCAGGCACGCAATCACCATCAAGCTTTAAGTTATCCTCAACGATATCCTTGTCTATTACACATCTGCTGATGCTCTTGTCTGATGGTATACGATACATAAGGTCAAGCATAACAGCCTCCATGATGGCACGAAGTCCTCTGGCTCCTGTCTTTCTCTCAAGTGCCTTGTCAGCGATGGCATTTACTGCATCGTCTGTGAACTCAAGACCTACTCCGTCAAGCTCAAAAAGCTTGGTGTACTGCTTGATAAGCGAGTTCTTAGGCTCCTTAAGTATACGGATAAGTGCATCCCTGTCGAGTGCCTCGAGAGAAACGGTAATAGGTACACGTCCGATAAACTCAGGAATCAATCCAAACTTTACAAAATCCTGTGGAAGTGCATGCTTGAACGCTTCTCCTACATTGAGCTCTGTCTTTGACTTTACATCTGAATTGAAGCCTATAGATGATGTATCCATACGGCTGTCGATAATTTTTTCCAGACCATCAAATGCTCCACCGCATATAAAAAGTATATTAGTAGTATCAATAGGAATAAGCTCCTGCTGCGGATGCTTTCTTCCGCCCTGTGGCGGTACAGATGCCTCTGTGCCCTCAAGAATCTTTAAAAGAGCCTGCTGTACACCCTCGCCTGACACATCTCTGGTGATTGAGACATTCTCTGATTTCTTTGTAATTTTATCTATCTCATCTATATAAATGATACCATGCTCTGCACGCTCGATATCATAATCTGCCGCCTGAATAAGCTTTAATAGGATATTCTCCACATCCTCACCTACATATCCTGCCTCTGTAAGTGTTGTAGCATCAGCGATAGCAAATGGAACATTTATCACTCTGGCAAGTGTCTGCGCAAGAAGTGTCTTTCCTGAGCCTGTAGGTCCAAGCATGAGAATATTACTCTTCTGAAGCTCTACATCTGATGTATCACCTGCCAGTACTCTCTTATAGTGATTGTATACAGCAACCGAAAGCACCTTCTTTGCCTGGTCCTGTCCTATTACATAATCGTCCAAAAACGCCTTAAGCTCCTCCGGAGTAACAAGATTTATATCATCCTTAGCGCTGCTTTTGTCCTCATGGCCCTCTACGCCTTCTTCCTCAAGAATCTCGGCACATATATCTATACACTCATCGCAGATAAAAGCTCCATTAGGTCCGGAAATCAAACGATTTACCTGGTCCTGTGTCTTACCGCAAAATGAGCAGCGAATCTTTCCGTCGTTTTTTCCTGCCATTATTAACTCCTTTTATTGCATGAGGGCATCCCATATGGGGTACCCTCTTAAATTCATCTAACTTCTGATTATCTGTTTGTTATTACACTGTCTATGAGACCATACTCTGCGGCTTCCTGTGCTGACATATAGTTGTCTCGCTCTGTATCAGCTGCAATTGTCTCGTATGGCTTGCCTGTATTGGCTGCTAAAATTTCGTTTAATCTCTTCTTTGTCTTTAAAATATTTTCTGCAGCAATCTGAATCTCAGTAGCCTGACCCTTTGCACCGCCAGATGGCTGATGAATCATAATCTCTGCATTTGGAAGAGCATATCTCTTGCCCTTTGCACCGCCTGCAAGAAGGAAAGCTCCCATGCTTGCTGCAAGACCGATACAGATTGTTGAAACATCACACTTGATGTACTGCATAGTATCGTAAATAGCAAGTCCTGCTGTAACCATTCCACCCGGTGAATTGATGTAAAGGTGGATATCCTTATTCGGATCCTCGGACTCAAGGAATAAAAGCTGGGCAACAACAAGGCTGGCTGTTGTCTCATTTACTTCCTCTCCAAGGAAAATGATACGATCTTTTAATAATCTGGAGTAAATGTCGTAGTTGCGCTCTCCTCTGCTGGTCTGTTCAATGACATATGGTACTAAACTCATATAAAATACCTCCTTTATAAAAGCTCAAAAGACCGGCTCAGAAAATAGGCTTCTGAGCCAGTCCATCAAATCTTGATTCAAAAATCTTATTCTTCTGTAGACTCTTCTGCATCAGCCTTTTTCTTTGCCTTTGCACGCTCTTTAACGTTGTCCATGATAAGATCTACGGCCTTTGTGATAGCAAGGTCTTTCTTCATAGACTCCTTCTCAGCATCTCCCATGTACTCTTTAAGCTTATCAGCCTCCATGCCGTATGCCTTAGCCATCTTCTCTACCTCAGCATCGATATCTGCATCAGTAACCTCGATGTTCTCCTCCTTGGCAATCTGCTCAAGCACAAGGCTGCTCTGGATACGTGTTGTAGCCTCAGGACGAACCTGATCCTTAAGCTGGTCAACTGTCATGCCTGAGAACTGTAAGTACTGCTCCATTGTAAGACCGCTCTGTGCGATTCTCTGAGCGAACTCCTCAACCATTGTCTCACACTGTGTCTCAATCATCGCCTCAGGAAGATCCATCTTTGACTTGTCGATAATCTTCTGGATAGCCTCATCCTCTTTAGTCTTCTTAGCTTCTGTCTCTTTCTTCTCTGTAAGGTTCTTTTTGATTTCCTCTTTGTACTCAGCTAATGTATCAACACCTGCTGCATCCTGTGCAAACTCATCATCCAGCTCTGGAAGCTCCTTAGCCTTGATCTCGTTGATCTTAACCTTGAATGTAGCCGGCTTTCCTGCAAGGTCTGCTGCCTGATACTTCTCAGGGAATGTTACATTGACCTCAACCTCATCGCCTGTGTTCTTTCCTACTAACTGATCCTCGAATGTATCGATGAATGTGTGTGAACCGATCTCTAATGGATGATTCTCACCCTTTCCACCCTCGAAAGCTACTCCGTCAACAAATCCCTCAAAGTCGATAACTGCTGTATCTCCCTCTGCTACAGGACGATCTGTAACTGTAACTGTTCTTGCATTTTTGTTTCTCTGGTTCTCAAGCTCAGCGTCAACCTCTTCATCAGAAACTGATGTGTCGATCTTTGTAACTGTAACGCCCATGTACTTACCAAGAGTAACCTCAGGTCTTACAGCAACCTCTGCTGTGTAGATGAAAGGCTGTCCCTTCTCAATCTGAGTAACCTCAACTGTTGGGCGTGAAACAATGTCAACACCGCTCTCGTCAACCGCACCTGCGTATGTCTGCTGCATAAGAATGTTTGCTGCATCCTCGTAGAACACACCTGCTCCATACATTTTCTCAATCATAGCTCTTGGCACTTTTCCTTTACGGAATCCAGGTACACTAATCTGTTTCTTCTGCTTCTGATATGCAGAATCCAATGCTTTCTCTAATTCCTCAGCTGCTACCTCAATAGTAAGCTTCGCCATATTATGCTCTAAATTCTCAACCTGTACACTCATGTCAATCGTTATCCTCCTTAAAAATATATATGAATGGTATGTACATCAAATGTAATGTGGGCATGCTTTATAAACTGCTAAGCCCAGTCATTGGATGATTATAACACAACAAATCCACTATTTCCAGTGTTTTTTACATTAAATTTGCTTTTGTGTATAATTCCATAAATTGTCAGCAATACCAAAACATATTTTTGTCATTTTACGGCATAATATTTCCATACACATACAGCTTGTGTATAACGTTTTAAAAGGAGGTATTGCATTATGGCAGCATCAAGTAGTAAAAAGGCTTCTGTACCGGAGGCAAAAGAGGCTATGAGCCGTTTCAAGGAAGAGGTTGCTTCAGAGCTTGGAGTTCCTTTAAAAGAGGGCTACAACGGTGACCTTACTTCTAAGCAGGCCGGTTCAATCGGTGGCGAGATGGTCAAGCAGATGATCATGAAGCAGGAGCAGCAGATGAAATAAGCTCTGCAATAGCAGGCTTCAAATGTACGCTTCAAATGCAAGCATAAAAAGAGGCCGCGCACCATGGGGTTGGTGTGTGACCTCTTTTGTTATAATACTAATAATATGATTATTTGCTGAACGTTGTATTAGTATACCAGCCCCTGTCGAATATGCTCTACTGTGGCATCGTCTGTGAAGTATCTGACAAGCTCGAGTGCAAACGCAATAGCTGTTCCCATTCCACGACTTGTAATCACATTGCCATCCACAACTACAGGCTGTTCAAGCCACTGTGCACCGAGCAGCTTTTCCTCAAAACCCGGATGACAGGTAGCTTTTTTGCCCTCAAGTATATGATTCTCACCGAGCACGCTAGGCGCTGCACATATCGCTGCAACAAGCTTTCCCTCAGCGGCAAATCTCTTAATTGTCTTTACTACGGTCTCATCCGCACCGAGGTTTAATGTACCCGGCATGCCTCCCGGCAGTACGATTGCATCGTAGCTGTCAAAATCAGCCTGTGCCTTTGTGGTATCTGTCTTAAATGTCACCTGATGAGAGCTTGTCACCTCGGCTTTTTCCGTGATTGATATGGTTTCAATCTCAAGCTTTGCTCTTCTAACTATATCAACTACTGTAAGTCCTTCAATCTCTTCACAGCCGTCTGCCATAAAAATTCCTACTTTAATCATATTTTTCTCCTTTATTTTTCTTTGATAATACTATGATACCTTTTGAACCTTTAATCATACTATAAAAAGCTGCGGTTCGTCCTTGAATTTTTAAATACCGGTCATTATAATCATATATAAATGATATGAGGGTAAAACAAAAGTATAAACCGTAACTATAAATCTACCAGTAACCTGAAAGGATATACCATGGAAATCGAAAGAAAATACTTACTTAAACAGCTTCCTTCCAATTTAGACAGCTACGCGAGCAAAAAAATCGCCCAGGGCTATCTGTGCACTTCGCCTGTTGTCAGAGTCAGACGCTCAAATGACAGCTATTATATGACATACAAGGGAGCCGGTCTTATGGTGCGCGAGGAGTACAATCTTCCTCTCACAAAAGAAGCCTACGACCATCTTGTCCAAAAGATTGACGGTCGTCTCATTGAAAAGACACGCTATCTCATACCTCTTGACGGTGGTCTGACCGCAGAGCTTGATGTATTTGAGGGTGATCTGGCTCCTCTTACACTTGTGGAGGTTGAATTCGACTCTGTCGACGCAGCAAATGAATTCGCAGCGCCTGACTGGTTTGGCGAGGATGTCACTGAATCCGGCAAATATCACAACAGCTATCTGAGCCGATTGGAAAATTCATAGTACTGCCTGGTCTTTATCGTATTCTTTAAATCATCATACCGCTTTTGCAATGGGCCCTCAGGAACTACAACATCCATAACCACCGCTATGTCATCTATAAGGCGGTCGGTTATGATATCCCTCATTGAAATAAGTATATTGTACTTCTCTTCAAAGGTATCCGCATCAAGGAACTCCAGCAAACGCGGATCCGGTGCCTGGCCTTCATCTGCATCCGGTGCCGGCTCATAACATGCCTGTGTCTGAACACTCACAGCTTCAGGTGCATTAGCTGCAATCTCATTAGTGCTCAAAGAG
>ENA-OPBS01001314-OPBS01001314.1-human-gut-metagenome-genome-assembly--contig:-NODE-1314-length-19357-cov-5.252616_pt1 | contig 19357 bp, 10 predicted proteins | sample MGYA00241074_ERZ501463 | MGnify/ENA primary metagenome ERZ501463 (study PRJEB25962, sample SAMEA2042578) | human gut metagenome | biome: human gut; feature: human-associated habitat; material: faeces...
GCCGGGTTGCAACTCATCTGTCCAATCTTGTTCATGTCCATTGTGATGAGACAAGTCTTGGAACCTAAATTTGCTGCTGCTGCTGCTGCTTCACAGCCTGCATGTCCGGCACCGATTACGATAACGTCGTACTTAAAATCCATTCCTATCTTATTTATTATCAAACGCTGCAAAGTTACGGAAAAGTTGCGAGACTTGTATCTTTCAGTTGTTTTTGCTTCCGAAAATTCGGGGGAGTGTCCGGAATGGTTCGAAAAATCGCCGTAATTTTGGAGTTTAAATATACAGAATGTCTACAATCTTATCTCTTATTTATTGCTTTGTACTTGCTTTTTGGAACGGAATGCTGGAATTTTGCATATTTAATCTTTTATTTGCTGTCTTTTTGTAAGTAGAAAAATGGGCGGTTCCTCTGATGAAATAGAAGTGAAAAGAGAAGATCTGTCCGTGATTCCATGCATTTGAATAATGAATGTCCTTATTACACCTAATCGTTCCTTGTTTTCTTGATATAAATCAAAAAAATAGGGGAAAATATGTTTTTTAGCATACTAACTATTGTTGTTTTCTAAAACAGCTATACCTTTGCAACGTAGTTGTGAAACTACTAAGATTTTAGGTATTAGAACAAGGTAATATTAAAGGATATTAGTTTATAAAATTAAGGTATTGGATTTTAAGATTAGTTTTTAGGAAAAAGGTTGTTTTGATTAGGTATTAGTAAAAAGTAGTTTTCAGGAAACGAGTAAATGAATGATGAAAAAGAAGAATCCCATTTATGGGGATTCTTTAATGGTGGAGCGGAATAATTCGCTCTTTTTTTGTACCCCTATATCGCTGTATGCTATAAGCATGGCGTTGTTCCTATTGGGGTATTTAAGTTTCTGCAAGGGAAACAGTAGTTTCTCCGGCTTGAAACTTTAGTTCCAACGGTGCGAAACTAGAGTTTCTAAGCCTTGAAACTTTGGTTTCCATTACTTGAAACTATTTGTTTCTCGGCGTGAAACACCTGCTGCCAAGGTATAATCTGTTGGCCTTGTCTAAGGGATATATTTTTTAGTAGGTGGATACCGGCTGGTTTTATATACTAATTTGTTTGAAAATGGTTGGTGATAGGTGATAGGTTGGGTGATAGGTTAGGAAACAACCTATCACCGTCGGAAAGTACGATGAATAAACGGTTTGCTTGATGTCGGTGATAGGTGATAGATGATATTGTGTTTTTTATATAGAGAAAGAACGTTTTTATTTTCTATTTTGTAGGCTACTTAAAGTCTGTGTTTTTGAAAAAAAACAATATATTTGCATTCGTAAATATCGATATAGTAAGTGGTTATAGCGATTTCTACGAATTCTGTATTCTTTTTTGATGAGTAGAGTGACAATATGAGTGATAGAATTGACACCATAGTAGCAGGAGTTAACCGGAAGGATGAAAAGACGTGGGGCGATTTCTACGATCGTTTTTATGCTGCTCTATGTGTTTATGTTTCCAAGATATTGCCAATTCCCGATGCAGTTGAAGATTTGGTACAGGAAGTCTTTATTTCCGTATGGGAGGGTAAGCGTACCTTCTCTGATATTAAAGAACTTACCAATTATCTTTATCGTGCCTGTTATAATAATACCTTATTATATATACGCAATAATCAGATTCATGACAGTATTCTAAGTTCCCTTGCTGAAGAATGTCGGCAAGACGAGGATATGATTTATGCATTGACAGTGAAAGAAGAGATCATCCGTCAGTTGTATTTCCATATTGAAGAACTTCCGCCTGAGCAACGCCGGATCATTCTGTTGAGAATCGAAGGGTATACTTGGGAAGAAATAGCGGAACGTCTGGAAATAAGTATCAATACCGTTAAAACTCAAAAGAGCCGTAGCTATAAATTTCTTCGTGAAAAGCTGGGAGACTCTATTCATTCTATAATTCTCTGTTTATTTTTCTAAAAAAAAAATAAAGTCAATTTGATACTTCTTTGTCTTTTTATTGATTGATTAAGATTTGTTTTCTTTGTTAAATGTGACCGTATTTCTTCATTTTGATAGCATAATGCTATATCTTTCTCTTTAAAATCCCTCGTTGGATATTCCTTCTCCAAAAAAAGATCATCTTTTTGTCACCCTTTTCTATGAGTTATGTATAGTTATAATAAAGCAAGGATGAAATTGCAATTTAATTAAAAAATAGATAATAAGATGAATAAGTTCGAAAATATATATCAAGATGCTGCTTTAATGAGAAAGTTTCTTTTGGGAGAAGCGAATGAAGCAGAACGGAAAGAGCTTGAAAAACGATTGGCGGAATGCCCGGACTTAAAGAAAGTGTATGAGCAGTTGCAGAATGGTGAAACATTGAAGGCTGCGTTTGGAGAATATAAAGATTATTCATCAAAGAAAGCTTATCAATCTTTCCTTCAGAAAATCGGACGAATGGAGAAGAAGGAACGTAAGCCTTTTATTTCCCGGGTTTGGTGGTATGCTGCTGCGGCTGTCATAGTTCTGGCTGTCGGCCTTTCATTCTATATGTCGAATTTCTATTCGGCAGTAGAGGAGAAGAGAGTTCTTATTCAGCCGGGTACACAACAGGCGCAGTTAACGTTACCTGACGGTAGCATTATTGATGTGGATAAAAAAGAAGTGAATGTGGTAGTAGATGGCGTTCAAGTAAAATATAAGAAAGGAGTACTGTCTTATCAACCAACCGTTACAACACAACATGAGGAAGAAAGTACCGAAGAAAAACCGGTTAAATCCAATGAGTTGGTTATACCGCGTGGGGGTGAAAATACCGTAATCCTGGCGGATGGAACTACTGTTCATTTGAATGCCGGCTCCAAGTTAACTTATCCGGTACGTTTTGCAGGTAAGCGGAGAGTTGTGGCATTGGAAGGCGAGGCCTATTTTGATGTCGTGAAAGACGAAACACGGCCATTCATCGTGCAGACTCATCTTGGAGAGGTAACTGTGCTTGGTACTGCCTTCAATATCAATGCTTATACCGATGCGTCTGTTTACACAACGTTGGTACACGGAAAAGTACAGTTCTCTTCATCAAGTATCGGAACTATTATTCTTTCGCCGGGGGAGCAGGCTGTGGTTTCTGCCAACGGTTCGGAAAAACGTATGGTAGATCTGGATGAATATGTCGGTTGGGTAGACGGGAGGTATGTCTTTAATAACCGCCCTTTAGGAGATATAATGCAGACATTCGAACGTTGGTACGACATACAGGTTTATTATGAGACTCCCCATTTGCGTGACATTACTTATAGTGGTAGTTTGAAACGCTATGGAACAATAAATTCATTCCTGGATGCACTGGAACTGACAGGAGATCTGACTTATAAAATCAGTGGAAGGAACATATTGATATATGATAAGGTAGAAGAATTGGAATAATATAGAATAGTTAGAATATTAGGTACACAAAAGTTTAATCATTAATTTATGAGAGAAAAACGATGGCTGCTATGTTTTCTAGTGGCAATGTGCTGCACGTTTAGTGCATGGGCTTTACCGTCACAAGACAAGACGGTAACTTTGAAACTGCACAATGTCTCTATCGAGACTGTTTTGGATGCAGTGAAGAAACAAACAGGTGTGAATATGTTGTATAATTCACAAATGTTTAAAGGAGTGCCTCCAGTGTCGATTGATGCGAAAAATGAGAAATGGGAGATCGCACTTAAGTTGATTCTTAATCCTCAGGGATTTGATTATGTGGTGAAGGACGGCATTGTGGTGATTCGCAAAATGCAGGCGGAAAAACGGGAAAACCGTATTCGCGGTATGGTTGTTGATTCGAATAGAGAACCGATTCCCGGAGCCAGTATTATTGTGAAAGGTACTCGTACAGGTACTTCAACAAACATTGAAGGTGAGTTTACGCTGGATGTGAAAAATGACAAAGTGACTTTGGAGGTCTCTTTTATCGGAATGAAAAAACAAACACTTCAGGTGGATGCTACCCGTAAGAAGATGCTTGAAATAACTATGGTGGACGATGTGAAAACATTGGAGGATGTAGTCGTTACGGGATACAGTAATGTTCGTAAATCCAGCTTTACGGGTAGTTCTACGCAAATAACAGGTGATGAATTGCGCAAGGTGTCACAGACGAATGTACTTGACGCCATGCAGTCGTTTGATCCTTCTTTCCGCTTGATGACTAATACGCAGTTTGGCTCCGATCCTAATGCGTTGCCTGAAATGTATATTCGCGGACGTTCGGGGGTAGGTGTCAGAGATTTGGACAAGAATCAATTGTCTAAATCGAATCTGGAGAATAATCCGAATCTTCCTACATTTATTATGGATGGATTTGAGGTTAGCATTGAAAAGGTATATGACTTGGATCCTAGCCGTATAGAGAGTATGACTATCCTTAAAGATGCTGCCGCTACGGCTATTTACGGTTCGCGTGCCGCTAACGGTGTAGTGGTAATTACTACTGTTGCTCCGAAACCGGGCGAAGTTCGTGTTTCTTACAATTTCACCGGTACATTGGAAATGCCCGATTTGCGCGATTATAGTTTGGCAAACGCTTCGCAGAAACTGGAAATGGAACGTCTTGCCGGACTTTTTGAGAATACTGATTTTGGTACTGAAATCTATGATTACAACCGGAAATTTGCTGAGATTCAACGTGGTGTGGATACCGATTGGATGGTATTGCCTCTGCGAAATGCATTCGATCATAAACACAGTCTTTTCATAGAAGGAGGTACGCAAAATCTGCGTTGGGGTGTAGATGCATCTTATAATGGAGCGAACGGTGTGATGAAAGGTTCCGGTCGTGATCGTTACAGTGTTGGTTTCTCCTTGGATTATCGAATGAAGTCTTTACAAGTGAAAAACACTGTATCGTTTACTCATTCCAAATCTAAAGAGTCGCCTTATGGTTCTTTTAGTGATTATACTATTCTACAGCCGTATGATACACCTTATAATGATGACGGTACATTGAAAGAAAATTTGAAGTTTTCGCAAGTTAGTGGTGGACGCACGGCTAAAAACCCATTATATGAAGCGACTCTTGGCAATTATACTTGGAGTGCTTATGATGAAGTATCTAATAATTTGAGTTTAAATTGGTATTTGACTGATTATTGGACCGTCAGGGGTCAATTCAGTGTGAACCGCAAGTATTCTAACGGAGAACGGTTCATTGATCCGTTATCTTCAAAAACAACCGCTTCCCCTCGTGACGGTGGTCATAATTTGGGCGACCTCTATGTAGATAATGGAAACAATTTGAGTTGGAATGCAAATGCGGCTTTATATTATACACGCTCTTTCAATAAACATAATTTGAATTTGTCTGTGGCTTGGGAAGCATCTTCCGGCTCATCAGATGCGACAAGTGCTCATTATCGTGGATTCCCGAACGGACAATTTCATTCGCCGAATTATGCAGCCGAGATATATGAAAAGCCGTCGCGTACCGAAGGAACCTCACGTATGGTTAGTACGTGGGCTACCGGAAACTATACATGGAACGATATCTATTTAGCTGATTTTTCCGTTCGTTTTGACGGTTCATCTGATTTTGGTTCCAAACAGCGCTGGGCACCTTTCTTCTCAGGAGGTTTAGGAGTGAACATTCATAATTATGAATTCCTAAAAGGTAATGAGATAGTCAATAAATTGAAGGTACGCGCATCGTATGGCCGGACTGGTAAGGCTAGTTTCCCGTCTTATGCTGCTACAACCATGTATGAGGCGCTTTTTGATGAATGGTATGCAACAGGCTTTGGCGCAGTGCTAAAAGCTTTAGGAAATAACAACTTGAGTTGGGAAAAGACTGATAAGTTTAATGTAGGTATTGAAATGCAATTTCTGAATCGGCGCTTAACAGTAGATGCGGATTATTACCATGATAAGACCATTGATTTAGTGAACGATGTCAGTTTGTCTCAAACTTCAGGTTTCTCTAGTTATAAAGACAATATGGGCGAAGTGTTGAATCAGGGATTTGAGTTGCAGGTGCGTGGTGAAGTATTTCGTAATCGTGACTGGTTGGTAGCTCTGTGGGGAAATATGGCACACAATAAAAATAAGATTGTGAAAATATCAGATTCACAACGTGCCTATAATCTACGTGTAGAACAATTTTATCAGAATTCTGCGAATGAAGAGTATGGTCGCTATAATGCTCAATATGCAGTACCTATATCTCAATATGAGGAAGGACAGTCACTTACTTCCATTTGGGCTGTGAAGTCTTTGGGTATTGATCCCACTACGGGTAAGGAAATATTCCTGAATCGTGATGGTAGCGTGTCCGATACTTGGAATGCCACTCAGGAAGTGGTTGTTGGTAATACAGAACCTAAATTCAACGGTTCTGTTGGGTTTAATCTTGCCTATAAAGCATGGAGCTTGTTTGCGGCTTTCCAATACGAATGGGGCGGACAGGAGTATAATCAGACTTTGGTGGATCGGGTAGAAAACGCCAGAATACAATATCAAAATGTAGACTTGCGTGTGTTGACCGACAGATGGAAACAACCGGGAGATATTGCTCAGTTTAAAGATATTAAAAACGCTGATAATGTCACCATGCCGACTTCACGCTTCGTTCAGGACAAGGCTTATCTGCGCTTGAGTGCATTGACTTTGAGCTATGATTTTAATCGGGAGTGGATAAAGAAACATTTGGGGATGAATATGCTTCGATTGGAAGCAAGTACACGCGATTTTATTAACTGGAATTCTATCCGTCAAGAGCGAGGCTTAAGCTATCCGAAGTCATGGACGGTCGATTTCTCTATTAAAGCACAATTCTAAGTATACCATTATGATACAAAAAATATATACTACGTTTATTTCTTTTGCGTTTGCAGCCTTGACACTTTCTTCGTGTTCAGATTGGCTGGACCTTTATCCTTCCGACGAGATAAAGGAGGAATACTTGTTTTCTTCCGGTGATGGTTTTCGTACAGCGACGAATGGTATTTATCGGAAAATGGCCACTTTCGATTTGTATGGAAGTAACCTTACTTGGGGAATTCTGGATGCTTGGGCCCAGGCTTATTACATAGAGCAAGCTCCAAGTATAGCTGGTGGAACCCCCATGAGAAAGATAGCAGAGCTTGCTTTTAAAAATACCGAATTGGTTCCTGTTACTGATGCAATGTGGAAAGCCGCTTGGAATGTGGTTGCCAATTGTAATGAATTGGCTCAGCAAGCGGTTCAAGCTGACCCTAATCTTTTTTATGGACTTGACAGTGAACGCCAGATGATTTTGGGAGAAGCTATTGGATTGCGTGCATTTGTGCAATTTGATTTGCTTCGTATTTATGCTCCGTCTCCTTCATCTGTTGGTTTTAGAGAAGATAACCGTACTTTTATTCCTTATGTCAATGTTTATCCCAGTTATATTAACGATCATCAGACGGTTAATTATTGCTTGGAACAGATTATTGCTGATTTGAAGGAAGCACAGCGTATATTGGAGGAAGTTGATAAAGAATCCAAGATGAATGCAAACTCTAGATTTAATATCAATGAAGTCTCTCAAAGCCAGTTTGCAGGATCTAGAGGATATCGTTTGAATTATTATGCGGTAACAGCAGAATTAGCTCGTGTTTATTTGTATGCAGGAAAGAATGCGGAAGCTTATGCAGAAGCCAAAAAAATCATTGATGAAGAAAGTGAAACAGGTTATTTTAAAGCATCAACCAGTTCATCCGGTTTCAGGAGTGGAAATATGAAGATGTATAATGATATTATTTTTGGGCTTTATTCCCCCAAGGAATTGGTGGAATGGGATCAGGAAATAAATCATGGTTCCGACGGCTCTAGTGAGGAACATTATCTGTGTCTTGATAGCGAGGTGGCAAAAGAATTATATGGAGATGAAAAGGACAGTGACTGGCGGTTTAAGTATCAACTGGAAGAAAAGAATTATGGATATTATTATCGTACTTTGAAATATTACAAACAGACGGAGAGTACTACTGTCGGAATAACAAATAATCAGACAATTCCTATGATACGTATGTCTGAAGTGTATTACATTGCCGCTGAAGCAATTTTTGATACTAATCCCCAAGAAGCGCAGGGGTATTTGGAATTGGTAAAGAAAGGAAGAGGAGTATCAAAGAAGTTTGATAATGTCACAAATAAGTCAGAGTTTATAAACTTGCTGGTAAATGATGCCCGTCGTGAGTTCTTAGGTGAAGGACAGATTTTCTATATGTATAAACGGTTGAATCGGACGATGCCTGCCAGTTCTTATTATAGTAATCCCGTGTTACCAACTGACGAAAATATGATATTACCCAAGCCCGATTCGGAATCAAACATTTAAGTGTGATACTATTTTAGAATAACTACTTAAAAGAAACGAAAATGAAGAAAAGATATGCTATATGGGGAGTGTTGTTTTGCAGCGTATGTCTGATGCTCGCTTCATGTGAAGAGAAGGGATTGTTGGTCAGCAGCAACGACACAGCCTATTTAAAATTCGTTAACGATATGACTAAGGATACTACTACAGTATCTTTTAAAATGTATAATGAAGGTGAGGATGCTGAGATACCGATAGAGGTTTCTGTTTATGGGCAGATGCAGGATGAAGATTTACATTTCAATGTAATTGCAGATGTCGAACGTACTACTTTGCCGGCTAATTTGTATGTATTGCCTGCAGATTGTAAGATTAGAAAAGGATTGCTTACGGATACTATTTATGTAACATTGAAGAATGATCCGATATTGAGGGCAGAAACGAAGATATTAGCGTTACAGGTTGTAGAAGCAAATACTGTGAAACAAGGTGATTATTTGTATTCGCGTGCTCTCATTTCTGTCACCGATCGTTTGTTTAAGCCCGATTGGTGGTCGGTAAACGATGCTGGGACGGAGGAAAACCCAGGAAATTCGGTTGATTGGTATTATTTAGGTGAGTACTCAGAAAAAAAGTATCAGATGTTTTTGGACGAGTTGAAAAAGGATGATATAGTGTTTGATGGAAAGAATAAGCAAGTGTTGCGTAAGTATTCATTGAGATTGAAGAATACCTTGAAGCAGATGAACGCAGGAAAGGATATGGAAGATTGGGTGAAAGATGAGAATGATAATGTGATTACTGTGGAAGTGGCAGGGTAAATTATAAAATTGCAAAGTATGAGAAAATTAGGAATATATGCAGTGATAGTAGTTTTAGTTGGAGTTGTTTCCAGTTGTTTGGATGATGATAACAACTATAACTACAAGCAGATAAATGAAATGCAAGGTGGTGCGCTCAATTTTGAGAACTTTAATTTGGATTATAGTGTGATAGAAGGAGAAGAATTGGTATTGGCACCTACATTTAAGTTTACAATAGATAGTATTACACCGGATGTTAGCTATGAATGGTATGTAGATAAGAAGTTGCAGACAGGCGAAACAGGTCCCACTTATACATTTAAAGCCGAAAAGAGTGGCACATATCAAGTGACATTTGCGGTAACAGATAATAAGACGGGGGTTCAGTTCGGAAAATCCACAACCATTAATGTGAGATCTATCTATCAGCGTGGCTGGGTGATTTTGTCGGATGATGGCGGGCGATCTGTGCTCCATTTCATTGTGCCCACAACACAACGTTATCAGGTAACGTATGGTGGAGAGACGTTCACTCGCGATTCGTTGGTCTATCATATAGTGAAACGTGATATTATCTCCAATCTTGGCTCAAATCCGAGAGGGTTAATGAACAATATTGGTGAAATGGATTATAATAGCGAATATGGGATTAGCGTGTATGACGAGTTGGTGGTGAAGCAAGATCGTTGGGTCGAACTTAATGGTAATACGTTGGAACGTGAGGTATATACGGATGAAGAATTTCATGGAGATATTCCTGCTGATTTTTCTCCGGTAGAAGCTGCTATGACTTTTTCATCCAAAGCGCTACTAGACGAGAATGGATTGATTTATTGGGAAAAAAAGGCGGATGTGACGGATTTCCATGCAGGTACTTATATGCCCATAGGATTAAATAATAATACCCGGTTCAGTCGTTTATTCCAAGCCTACAAGTTTAATGATTATATTACAGATGTGATGCTTGCACTGACGGAAGAAGATAATTCATTGGTTGGAATCTTGGATATGGGATATGCTACTAGTGGTACAGTAATTACTGAAAATTCCAGCTATACAAGTGGAAATATGTATAATATCACTGATCCGAGTGGCGAAGATCATTTTTCGAATATAGAGAAGACTGTGGTGGATGCATTACCTGCTCCGTATAACTCTGGAAATGATATAACAGAGTCTGAACCATATTGGACTGTTCTGCTGAAAGATGAAGCGACATCGGTGTATGAATTACGTTATTTCGGATTGGAGGCTGAAAGAAGGTATGTTGGCTGTCTGGAAGGTTGGTATTACGAGGCCTCTTTGGGTGTTATCAATGATTATCGTGGTATGGCTAATTTTGGAAACAAGCGTTATGTAGTCATTGCCAGCGGAAATCAACTTTATTATTATCAATATGGATGGGATGCTTATGGAGATGTGGAATATAGAGGTGAATTGATGCCATTGGGGGAACCCTTACCTGCGGCTGTTAAGACATTGTCGGGTATGGATGTAACCACCAACTTATATAAACAGAAGTATCCTTACGCTGGGCAATTAGGCGTTGCTCTGGAAGACGGAAGTTTCTATATATTCGGTGTTGTAGAAACAAGATTGGAAGATGGGACGTGTACAGAGGTTTCTCTTAAACAACAATTCCCGAATGAAACTACCTCGGAAGAAAACAAGAAGTTTGGTAAAATAGTAGATGTCCTTTATAAACTGGGACGCGGTATGGATTATATGTCATTTGCGTTCTAGAAGAGCTTTAAAAGCGTTTTTTTGATAATAAATAACCATTATGGTATTAAAACAACTTTTTATTGCCGGCAGCTTGTCTTTTACTCTTGCATTGCAAGGATGGGGACAAGCTCCTGCCGAGCATGATACGGTACAAGCCAATTATGAGTTGGCGGAGAAGTTCCATAAATTTACATTAGGGGGAAAACTGTCTAATAATAGTATGTCCCTTTATCCGCATGAAATCAATGATACGGATAATTTCTGGTTTGATTTTACGACTTCGGCAGGTAAACACTACTATTATGTCAACCCCAAGGAGGGAAAGAAGGAGTTGCTCTTCGATAACGAGGAAATGGCTATGCTGCTTTCCGGTTTAACTCATGAGGTTGTGAATCCGGTAAGGTTGGATTTGTCAGAATTAAAGTTCGCAAAAGATCAAAAGTCATTTGTATTCAGTTACAGGTCGAAAAAGTATGATTACAATCGAATTACCCGCAAATTGAAAGAGGTGGAGGAGAAAAAGGCAGATGACAGAGATGCCGAGCCGATATATTCATGGATGAATTTTTCTCCGGATAAGAAGTACATACTGTATGCGAAAGACCATAACTTGTATGTGAAGGGCAACAAGGCATTGGGAGTAGATACTACGGAAGTGCAATTGACTACGGACGGAGTCCCTGATTTTTCGTATGCTCGTGAGGAGGATGCGGGGGAGAATGGTGAAGTTCCTTCTAATGCTCGTTGGTGTCCTGATAGCCGGCATGCATATATTGTGCTTGATGATAATCGGAAATTGCGTGACTTTTGGGTGATTAATTCGATTTCGGACAAGCCGGAGTTGAAGAAATATAAGTATGAATTTCCGGGAGATAAATATGTAACCCAGAATGAACTTGTAATCATTGATATTGTAGAACGGACTGCGAGAAAAGCGAAGATACAAAAGTGGAATGACCAGTATGTGATGCCTTTTAGTGTAACGTCGGATAGCAAGTATGTCTTTTTTGAACGTACCAAACGTACATGGGATGAGGTAGACGTATGTTCGGTCAATACCTCTACCTTGGAGGTCAAAGAACTGATTCATGAGGTGGATAAGCCTTATCGTGATCCGCATGCGCGTAGTGTGGAAGTGCTGAATGATGGAAAAGATATTCTATTTCGTTCCGAACGTACAGGGTGGGGACACTATTATCATTACGACGGTCAAGGGAACCTGAAAAATGCGATATCTTCAGGACCGTGGGTAAGCGGACATATTGCCGCTATTGATACGCTGCAACGTACGGTTTATTTTTATGGATATGGAGATGACCCGAAGATCAATCCGTTTTACTATCGTTTGTATAAGTCCAATATGGATCGTGAGGGAGCAACTCTACTCACTAAAGAAGACGGGCAGCACCGGGTAATCTTTTTGAAGTCTAAGCGCTACTTTATTGATACATTCTCAAGAGTCGATATGGAGCCGAAGATATTATTGAAGGACAATACCGGCAAGGTGATTATGGAGTTGGCAAAGCCTGATTTAAGTCAGGTATATGCTGCCGGTTGGAAGAAGCCAGAAAATTTTGTGGTGAAAGCTGCCGATAATGTTACGGATTTGTATGGAGTGATGTGGAAGCCGTCTAATTTTGATCCGGAAAAGAAATATCCGATTATTTCGGTTGTTTATCCGGGACCATACTTCGGGTTCGTTCCTACTAACTTTACGTTGGATGATAGCTATTGTACCCGTATGGCGCAGCTTGGCTTTATTGTAATCACTGTAGGCCATAGGGGAGATACTCCGATGCGTGGAAAGGCATATCACCGTTACGGTTACGGCAATATGCGTGATTATCCGTTGGAAGATGATAAGTATGCTATTGAGCAGTTGGCTCAGCGCCACTCGTTTATTGACGGTAAGAAAGTTGGTATCTACGGACATTCCGGTGGCGGATTTATGGCTGCGGCTGCTATCGGCACTTATCCGGACTTTTATAAGGCTGCCGTTTCTTGTTCCGGAAACCATGATAATAGTATCTATAACCGTGGTTGGGGAGAATGTTACAATGGTGTAAGAGAAGTAGAGAAGGTGGTGAAAGACAGTCTGGGTAACGAGACCAAAGAATATGAATACAAGTTTAGAGTAAAGTCGAATGCAGAGATAGCCAAGAATCTGAAAGGACACTTGATGCTTGTAACCGGAGATATAGATAAGAACGTGAATCCTGCACATACATACCGTATGGCTCAGGCTTTGATTGAGGCCGGTAAGGATTTCGATATGCTTGTCATTCCCGGAGCCGGTCATGGATATGGCTCTGCCGATGAGTATTTTGAGAAGAAAATGTACCGTTTCTTTGCCAAACATTTGCTAGGTGATACCCGTGCAGACTATTGGGGAGATATTAACCGTAGTAAATAAGACAATAGATAAGATTTTATGAAAAACTCTCTCTTTAGATATTTGTGCCTGGCGGTTGCATTAGTATCATGCAACCTTGCCGGTGCGCAACAAAAAGCGAATTATCAGTTAGCGGAAAAGTTCCGTTTGTTGGAGCAAAATCCTATAGATAAGTATTCTACAGAAGTCAGACCGACGTTTATCAACGATACGGATTGCTTTTATTACTCTTTTACAACACGTGAAGGAAAGAAATATTATTATGTCAATCCGAAGAAGAAGGAGAAACGATTGTTGTTTGATACGGATGAGTTATTGAGCAAAATTGCAGTATATACCAAGAAAGCCTATTCTTCGGCAGATCCGCATTTGTCTTTCACATTTATGAAGGACAACGAAACCATTCGTATTGATTTTGACCGCGGACTTTATACATACAATATCCATACAAAAGAATTGAAGCAACTCGATGAGAAGCCGACGTATAAAACCGGCGATCCGTATTGGATGAAATATTCTCCGGATAGCTTGTATTTTCTTTATGCCAGTAAGGATAACTTGTATTTCGTTGGAAACCCGAAAAAGGGACAGGATACAATCCCGGTTCAATTGACGACGGACGGTATGCCGGATTATACATTCAACCGTGAAGACGAAGGCAAGATGGAAGGCCGTTTCGGAGCCGAATCGGCTCACTGGATTCCGGGAAGCCACCGTTTCTACGCTGTCCGTGAAGACAACCGGAAAGTCCGTGACTTGTGGGTTATTAATTCTTTATCCAAGCCTTCTCCTGAACTGATCACTTATAAAGCTGAATTGGCCGGTGATAAAAATGTGACTCAATATGAATTACTGTTGGGAGATATAGACAAGCGGGAAGTTAAGAAGGTGGATATCAATCGTTGGCCGGATCAGTATATTGATGTATTGTATGCGTCAAAAGACGGAAAACGCTTGTACTTCCAACGCTATAACCGTACATGGAACCAGTCGGATATTTGCGAAGTGGATGTAGAGACCGGAAAAGTGCGTGTGGTGATTCATGAAGAAAACAAGCCGTATCTCGATTATCAGATGCGTAATGTTTCTTTCCTGAATGACGGAAAAGAAATCCTGTTCCGTTCCGAACGTAACGGTTGGGGACATTATTATCTGTATGATACAGCAACAGGAAACCTGAAGAATCAACTGACAGACGGTACTTGGGTAGCCGGCCCGGTTGCGCAGATTGATACTGTCGGACGCAAGATGTATTTCTATGGTTATGGACGGGAGAAGGGAATTGACCCTTATTACTATATTCTTTATGAAGCTCATTTGGATCGTCCGAATGCACTCCGTCTGTTGACGCCGGAGAATGCGTCACACGAAGTCAGTATCTCTCCCTCCTGTCGCTATCTGGTAGATTCATATTCTACCGTGTCGCAGGAGCCGGTAAACGTGGTTCGCAACCGGAATGGGAAGGTAATCATGACATTGGAGAAACCGGACTTGCAACCTGTCTATGAAATGGGCTGGAAAGCTCCGGAACGTTTTAAAGTAAAAGCTGCCGACGGAGTAACCGACCTTTATGGTGTGATGTGGAAGCCCGCCGATTTTGATTCGACGAAAGTTTACCCTATTATTTCAAATGTTTATCCGGGGCCGTTCTTCGAGTACGTGCCGACTCGTTTCACAATAAATGATGTTTATAACACCCGTTTGGCTCAACTGGGATTCATTGTAATTACCGTAGGTCACAGAGGGGGTACTCCAATGCGTGGAAAGGCTTATCATACCTATGGATACAATAATATGCGCGATTATCCGCTGGCGGATGATAAATATGCTATCGAACAACTGGCTGCCCGTTATCCCTTTATAGATGCTACCAAGGTAGGTATTTACGGTCATTCAGGCGGCGGATTTATGTCGGCTGCCGCTATTTGCACTTATCCGGACTTTTATTCGGCTGCTGTCTCATCGGCCGGTAACCATGACAATCGTATTTACAATAAAGGTTTCGTGGAGATTCATTATGGTGTAGATGAGAAGGTGACAACGACTAAAGACAGTTTGGGAGTAGAGAGCAAAACGTATGATTATAGTGTACGTGTGCGTCCGAATCAGGAGTTGGCGAAGAATTACAAACATGGATTGCTGCTGTTTACCGGTGCCATAGACCAGACTGTGAATCCGGCCAATACTTTACGTCTGGTAGATGCATTGATTAAAGCGGACAAGGACTTTGATATGTTTGTGTTACCTAAATGTACTCATGGATTCTTCGGTGAGTCCGAGAGCTTTTTTGAGCATAAAATGTGGCGTCATTTTGCACGTCTGTTGTTACATGATAACTCGGCAGACTGTGATATTGATTTGAATAAAGATATGATAAAAGATGAAAGGAGAAGATAAAATGAAGCAGACAATAATGGGAATCGGATTAATAGTGGGAGTGTTAGCCGGTTTTGTCCCGAGTGTCGATGCTCAAACACAGAAGAAGCCGGTTGACATTGAAGCCTGCATGTCGTGGAAGCGTGTTGAATCGCCGGATATCTCCCCGACAGGACGTTGGGTTACCTACCGGATTGCACCTATGGAGTACAATCCTGAAAATACCGACGCAAAAACTGTACATCTGTTTGATACACGTACCCGCAAGGAGATTCTGCTGGATGATGTGGAAAACATTGAGTTTTATAATTCGGATCAAGCTCTTTCTTATCAGAAGGCTGACTCTACAGGAAATATGAAGACGATCCTGATGGAACTTCCTTCAGGTATCAAGAAAGAATGGAAATATAAGGAATCTTTCCGGCCGGTAAATGGAACTCCTTATTCAGTCTCAGTGACAAACGTTCCGAAAGATACGGTCAATCATGTCCCGTCTTTTAATCGTTTGGTGGTTCGCCATCTGAAAACCGGTACTGCTTTTCAGATTGATAGTATTGGCTATTATACCTTATACAATGAAGGACGTTCTATCATTTTTGTACGCAGGCAGGCAAAAGGAAACGCATTGTGTTATGGCCCATTGACGGGACCCTATCAGACTATCTATCAGAGTGCTGTAAAGAAAGAACCTGTTTCTTTCAGTTTGGATACAAAACTGATGACAGGAGAATTCAGTATTAAGGATTCGCTATGGTATAATTTCTCTTTAAAGAAGAATACCTGCGATTTGGTCTTCGACCGTAAAGAGGTGATTCTACCGGCAGGAATGGAACTTGCGCGGGCCACTCTGTCGCACAGTCAGAAGTTCCTGACAATGGAACTCAGACCTTATCAGGAGAAAGTAAATAAAGATAAAAAAGAAGAGGAAGTAAAGCCGGATAAGAGTTTCGAACTGGAGCTGTGGACTTGGGATGAATATGAAGTTCCTACGTTGCAGACTCGTGGTCGTTATTTCCGTCCTCAATATTCAAAATATATCTATGATATTGCTTCCGGAAAATTGATGGAAGTAGCTCCCGGTCATGCTGATTTGTTGGAACCGGACCGTGCAGAAGAAATACATTATGTGCTTTATACGGACGAAACTCCCTATCGTATGCAGAAAGAATGGCTTAATGAAGTGCCGTTTGATATCTATTCTGTGAATGTACATACAGGAAAAAAGCAATTGGTAGGACGTAGCTATCGGACAAGGCCGAAGTGGTCAATGAACGGTAAATGGGCTGTGATGTATGATCCTGTTGCACAGGTATGGAATAAGTTTGACGGAACAACGGGTAAGGTTACCGATATTTCAACAGCTATTGGTTATCCGGTATTCGAGGAAACTTATGATAAACCGAATCCTGCGCCTGCCTATGGCATTGCAGGTTGGACTGCTGATGGTAATAATGTACTGATTTACGATGCTTATGACTGGTGGAAGATAGATTTAACCGGAGAACGTCAGCCGGAATGTTTCACCAAGGGATATGGCCGCAAAAATAAGAGATCTATCCGTAAAATGACCAGCAATATTGATAAGGAAGTTTTCAAACCGGACGAGACGGTTGTAGTCAGTGTGTGGGATGAGAATACGATGGATGAAGGCATTTATTCGCTTGACATGAAAGGTCGTTTGAAGAAGCTTGCGGAAGGTCCTTATATCTATGCGATTCATCGTTTCTCGGATAATCAGAAGTATTGCATCTGGAATCGTCAGAATATGTCAGAATTCCGTGATCTGTGGTGGAGCAAAGCCGATTTCTCCGATCCGATCCGTATAACGAATGCTAATCCTCAGCAAAGTGAATACAAATGGGGAACTGCAAAGTTGGTGGAATGGACAAACTATGAGAATAAACCCAATAAGGGAATACTTTATCTGCCGGAAGATTATGATCCTCAAAAAGAATATCCCGTACTGGTACAATTCTATGAAACGCATTCAGGTGGATTGAATACTTATCATGCTCCGATGTTGAGCAGCGCAATGGGTGATGTGATGTATTTCGTCAGCAACGGATATATCGTATTCATGCCGGATGTGCATTTCACTATAGGAACACCGGGACAGAGTTGTTATGATGCCGTAGTAAGCGGAACCGAATATTTGATAGAGCAGGGGATAGCACATCCGGGAAAGATAGGTCTGCAAGGACATAGCTGGTCGGGATTCCAAACCAGTTATCTGGTGACTAAAACCGATCTATTTACTTGTGCCAATATTGGTGCTCCTATCACTGATATGGTGACCGGTTATTTGGGCATTCGTGGTGGAAGCGGTTTACCGCGTTATTTCATGTACGAAGAATGGCAAAGCCGTATGGGAAAGAATTTGTGGGAAGCCAAGGACAAATATCTGGCAAACTCCGCTATCATAGAGGCCGATAAGATACATACGCCGTTACTGATCTGGCATAATGACAAAGATGAGGCTGTGGCTTATGAACAGGGGCGTGCCTTGTATTTGGCTATGCGCCGTTTACAGCGTCCGGCATGGCATCTCAACTACAAAGGTGAAGGACATTTCCTTAGTAATCAGGCTGCCCAGAAGGACTGGACTATCCGGATGATGCAATTCTTCGACTATTACCTGAAAGGAACAAAAGAACCGCGTTGGATGAAAGAGGGTATTCATCTGAGGGAACGTGGCATTGACCAAAAATATGATTTACTAGAAAAATAAATGAAATGAAGAAACTATTAATGACAGTTATGGCTCTGTCTTGCTTTGCATTCAGCAGCTATGGACAGAAGAAGGTGGAGAAACAAATTATAGGTAAATGGTGCAATCCTTATACCTATCAGTCTACCGGTGAACTGAAAGGATTTGAGTTTAAAAAAGGTGGGAAATGCTCTGCCGTCAATATTCCCTCTTTGGATTTGAAGACTTGGAAGATTGATAAAGATGGCTATTTAATCGTTGAAGGGTTTAGCAAAGGAGAAGATGGAAAGGTGGAAGTGTATAAGACACGTGAACGTATAGGTTACATAACACCTGATTCATTGGAATTGGTTGCGCAGGACGGACCTCCACGGTTGGCTTTCCTGTATCTGAATACCAAGTCTATCAAGAAGTTAGTCACTTCGGAAGTGGCTCCCGACAAGAAGTAATCAATCTCTCTCTTAAATAATTTAATGTTAATTAGCGAAGGCTAATGAGAATGCCCTGTCGTAGTGATTACGATAGGGCGTTTTTCCATTTATAGAGGATGATTGAGAAAGTCTGGTATTTAGTGTAGCATTGCCAATGCCTTATTTTCCGCCGCTTCCATAATTTCCCGTTCTCCGGGTCCTTTATCGTTTATACCGCAAAGATGAAGTATCCCGTGAATAATGACACGGTGGAGTTCATTGTCATAAGAAGCGCCGAATTGTTCTGCATTGGTGCGTACCGTATCCAAGCTGATGAACAAGTCTCCGGACAGGCGGTCGCCCTCACAATAGTCGAAAGTAATGATGTCCGTGTAGTAGTCGTGTTGCAGATATTGGCGGTTTACTTCCAGAATTTTTTCATCGGAACAGAAAATATAAGCGATTTCACCGAGTCTTTTTCCATAGGAAGCAGCTACGGCTTTGATCCATTCCGTAGTCTCGCGTTTCTTGATTTCAGGCATTTTGATGCCTTCTGTTTGATAAGTTACAGCCATAATTGAATGTTATGATTTAAAAGAAAAATAAATAACTGATTAAGATAGCGGCTATGATACCCGAGAAGTC
>ENA-OPBS01001338-OPBS01001338.1-human-gut-metagenome-genome-assembly--contig:-NODE-1338-length-19068-cov-3.924210_pt1 | contig 19068 bp, 15 predicted proteins | sample MGYA00241074_ERZ501463 | MGnify/ENA primary metagenome ERZ501463 (study PRJEB25962, sample SAMEA2042578) | human gut metagenome | biome: human gut; feature: human-associated habitat; material: faeces...
CTCGCTGTCTCCACCATATCGGTTGTAACAGCCGCAAATGCACGGATCTGGCTGTTTGCCGCTGTTGCTCTTACAATATAATCACTCATATAAAAAATTTCCTCCTTTATTTCTCGTCTGACGGAATTTCCTTTCCATGTTCTCTGGCCACAAAAGTCAGTCTTCCGCTGTCCGGCTTCGGTGCATCCTTGGTGTATGCGTCATAAACCGCCAGCGGGATCAGGCCTGCCTTTTCAAGAAGTTCCCTTACTTTCTCCGGATCATAGGCCTTCTGGTAATGAATTTCCTCGTCTCTCTCATAAAGACCATCTTCTCTCGGAAGAAACAGAGTCAGATCATACACATTGATCCCGGCCTCCTCATCAAATTCATTTTCCCAGATAAAGCTTCCCTCTTCCCGATTCTCTGCAATAGTCGTATTTCCAAGCATTTCCCGGTATTTATACGGGGTGTTCATATCAAATATGAAAATTCCATCCGGATCAAGATAATTGTTCACCAGTTTAAATACAGTAAGCAGATCATCCTCCTCTGTGATGTAATTCATACAGTCACAGACGCTGACGACAGCACGTACCGTTCCATAAAGTTCAAACTCCCGCATATCCTGTTCCAGATAAAGGATCTCATGACCGGATTCTGCACGTTTTTCCATGGCTTCGCCAAGCATTTCCTCAGAGTTATCCACACCGATCATATCATAACCGGACTCAGCCAGAAGCTCTGTCATCACTCCGGTCCCACAGCCAAGTTCCAGCACGATCCCGTCTTCAATTCCGTATTCTTTAAGACTTCCTATAAGATATTCCGCCCATTTTTCATATTCCACATTATCCATGAAAATGTCATAAACTCTGGCAAAATCACTGTATGCTTCCATAAAAACCTCCAAATATTTTCCGGGCGTTCCATCGCCCGCAGCGTTCACATTATACCATGTCTTCCTGTATAAGTATACGCCTCTGACATAATATGACACAAAAAATCCGGGACCGCAGCCACAAAAGCTGTGATCCCGGAATTCTTATCTAACCGAATCTCCTGCTGCTCCAGGCTTTACTGTACAGGCATATAGTATACGTCTGCAGCCTCACCGTGCCAGTAGAAGCTTGTTCCATCCTCTTCATATACATCACAGTCATACTGAGAAGAGAAGGTGAAACGGTTTCCTTCGTTATCCATCCATGCACCGTTTCCGTCCGGAACGATAACACGTGGTTTACCATCGGAGTTTCTGTAAATAGTTCTTGTCTCATCTGTGTTGCCAAGCTGCTCATCTGTAAATCCGCCATTTACAATAGCACCGGAGGAGCTGCTGTCAGTGGATGCAGTTCCATTGGAAGAACCATCAGATGTACTGCTTCCGTCTGTAGATGTTCCGTCAGATGCTGCACTTCCGTCTGTAGATGTGCTTCCGTCGGCAGCTGTAGTTCCATCTGCTGCTCCGTCAGAAGAAGCTGCTGCATTACCATCTGCAGATGCACTTCCGTCAGAGGAAGCTGCTGCATTACCTTTACCGGCAGTCTTGGCTGCGGAACCATTTGCCGCACTCTTCAGAGTGGAATCACCAAGGATCGCAAAGCTGTCGACAGACTCCTGAACCTTTTTCAGAGCATCCTCTTTTTTAACAGATGCCACAAGGCTGTAATACTCACTGTCATTTACAAAGTATTTATTGATAGCATATACATAACCGTCACTCTTGGTCGTATCCTTATATTTCACAGTATAGGAATAAATGTTGATTCCGTCTTTCTGATCTGCCTTGTAATCCTGGATCTCAAAATCGGTTCCATTTACCATGTTCTCTGCCTGTGTCATGGAAACTGCCATATCCTGGGAGTTCGGGATCACTGCAGATTCCAGATCTGCACCGGAGCCGTGAAGGATCAGGATCCTGCCCTGGTCCGGAGACTCGAAGCTTACCATATCTGTCTCATCGGACTTGTTGGCCCAGGTTGCATCTGGAAGCTTGATCGCTACGGATTTATCCTTGGATGTATAGGTTGTATTTTGTGCGTCTGCTGCAACAGTCGGTGTAACCTTCGCTTTTTTCGCCGGTGTCGGAGTAGGAGTAGACTCCACAACCACGCTGTCCTCTTTTCCTCCTCCGAAACTACATGCCGTCATGACACCAGAAAGAGCAACAGTCATAGCTAAAAGTGCAATAAATTTTTTATTCTTCATAGTATCCTCCTCATAATCATCATCAGTCACAAAGTGTGTCCGGAATATTCACTCCTGAACACACTCTTTGCTATAGTTTACGATTTTATTACAGCTTTGTCAATTGATTTCTCCCTGTACTTTATGAATATCCTGTAAGCAGATATCCTGCTCCGTACAGGATTTTTCTAACATTATAATTTTCCCAGATATACCTATCTTATTCTCTTCTTATGCTGATCCTGTATTTCCCGTTTTACGCCTTCATTACGAAAGTTCTGATTTATTCCCCACCAAGTAAGCCTCCTGTTTTAATGACAAATATCTCCTTGAATCTGTCCCCTCTTTTTTTTCTATAATTGTGTCTTTATTCATGTACACTCATGTTGTAAAGTATACCCAACCAAAAATATATGAAAAGAGGACATCCATACATCGATGTTTTCGGGAAAGGATCTATCACTATGGAAAAAGCAGTTCAGACATCTCAGAGAACTGACCAGGAGCTTTCATCTGTTCAGTTTCTCACCATTACAGCCGCATTTGTTGCACTGACTTATATCTTCACCGCATTTATTAATGTTAAGCTTCCGATCGCAGCCAACGGCGGACTGATCCACCTTGGAAATGTACCGTTATTCATCGGTGCCATTTTATTCGGAAAGAAAACCGGAGCCATTGCCGGTGGGATCGGAATGGGGCTCTTTGACCTTCTCTCCGGCTGGACCCTGTGGGCACCATTTACTCTTATTATTGTAGGGATCATGGGCTTCACAGTAGGTAAGCTCACAGAGGATCCCCGGCACCAGAACATGAAATGGTATGTGATCGCCATTGCCGCAGCCTGCGTGATCAAGGTTGCAGGATACTACATTGCAGAGGTTATCATCTACGGAAATCCACTGGCACCGGTATCTTCCATCCCGGGAAACCTGGTCCAGATCGGTGTTGCAGCTGTCATCGTTCTCGTAGTGATCACACCATTAAACCTTGCAGCAAGAAAAACCGGATTAAAAAAATAGCTGTAACAGCTGCCGTAATTTGCGGAAATAATATAAAGATCAAGAGGTGAGCTTATGTATAAGATCATGACACCGGGACCTACACAGGTCGCAGAAAATGTCCGTCTGGCAAGAAGCATGGAATGCACAAATCCGGATCTGGACGAAGATTTTGTCGAATTTTATAAAGAAACCTGCGAGAAGATCAGCACTCTTCTCCATACCTCCAACGAAACCCTCATCTTAAGCGGTGAGGGTATCCTTGGACTGGAGGCTGCCATTGCTTCCATGACTGAGCCCGGAGATAAGGTTCTTGTTCTGGACAATGGTATCTACGGAAAAGGCTTTGCCGATTTTGTTTCCATGTACGGAGGCAGACCGGAGCTTTATACCAGAGATTATCAGAACACTCTCGATGTAAAGGAACTGGAAGCCTTCCTTGCGGATAACCATAACTACAAATATGCAACCGTAGTACACGGCGATACTCCAAGTGGCATGCTCAACGATGTATCTGCCATCTGCCCGCTTCTAAAAAAATACGGGATCCTTACTGTTGTAGATTCTGTCTCCGCTTCCTTCGGCGAGCCTCTGAACATTGATGCATGCCAGATCGATATCATGTGCGGCGGATCGCAGAAGGTGGTATCTGCACCTCCGGGACTTACCTTTGTTGTAGTCAGCAGCGATGCAAAGAAGGCAATGACTGAAAGAAAGACACCCATTGCTTCTTTCTACGCAAATCTCACAACCTTCGCACATTATTATGAAGAAAAATGGTTTCCATATACCATGCCGATCAGCGATATCTATGGCCTGCGGGCTGCTATTGACAACATTGCCGATGATCCCGGGATCCTTACACGCCATGCCAAAATCGCCGCAGCCTCCCGAAAGGCCATTACAGGAGCCGGACTTAAGCTGTATCTCCACAGCGGCTATTCCAACACGGTAACTGTTTTTGAAGTCCCGAAAGGCACCACTGCTGCTGCGATCCTGGACGGAGTCAGAAAAGACTATAACATCATGCTGGCAGGCTCCTTCGATGTCCTTGCCGGAAAGGTTATCCGCATCGGTCACATGGGAAATAATGCAGCTTTCTACAATGTACGTGAAGTTTTCCATGCTCTGGACGGAACCCTGCAGAAGCTTGGCGTTCCTCTTACCGGATCCATGGAAGAAATCTTCTGCGAAAATATGAAATAGACAAAAAAACGCTGTAAAAGAAAATTTATCACTGCTGTTTCTCCATTTTGCCGGTATAGCCGGTAAGATGAAGAGACAGCTCACATTTCCATTTACAGCGTTTTGTAATGTTATTTATTCTGTTATTTCATACATATACAATTCATGCAACGCCCTGGTTGCCGCAATATATCTGGCTCTCTGCACGATCGGACTTCTGTCAGTCCCCGGAAATACAGAAAATACCTGATCAAATTCCAGTCCCTTTGCCATATAAAACGTGGTAACAGTAAGACCTTTTTTGAAATTTGTGCTGTCCCTGTGAAGCAGTGACAGCCTTTCCTTTGTGTCAAAGCCCTCTGCTTCCAGTTTTTTCTGAAGAATATAATATGCCTCTCTCGCTTCATCTGCAGTTCTGGTGATCACCGCTGCTGTCTCGTAAGAAAGCTCCTCCCCGGTCTCAGTCCCATCTGTCTCCGAAGCCGCATTTTCCGGCATGTCTTCGTCGGCTTCCGCCACTGTCTGCTTCTCCAGTCTCAGTTCCTTTACCACACGCTCCAGTGCCTCGGTAAGCCCCGTAAATTCTTTCTCTTCCACCGGTTTTCCATGGCGTTCAAAAAGCTCCACCTCTGTGATCCCCGCAAGCTTATTCGCATAGGAAGCAATCTCAATGGTATTACGATAGCTCTTATTCATCACGATCCTTCTGATATCCTTGCCAAAGATCTTCGGAAGGAATGTAAGCACATCCTGCTGGTCCCCATCCATGGTCTGCTCCCGATCTCCCAGGATCGTCATTTTGCATTTAAAAAGCCTCTGGATGATGAGATACTGGATCATGGAATAATCCTGCATCTCATCCACGATCAGATGGCGGACACCGCTGTCTTCCTGCTGGGTCTCCAGACGGTATTTCAGATACAGAACCGGATACACATCCTCATAACGAAGCTTTCTTTTTTCGTACTGTACCTGTGGAAGCGCCGGAAATCCCTCCTGCCTCAGGAAACGATTGTATAACACATAAAGATCTCTTGTCTCATACATCCGGTAAAAACGACTCTTCACAGCATCCCTTTCTTCCTCCGGAAGGTCAAAGCCCTTCAGCGTTTCCACCTCATCAATGAAATACTCTGCCACTGCATCCATTCTGGAAAGCAGCGGGATATCCATGAATTTAAAATAAAACAGTTCAATAATTTCCTGTTCTTTTTTTACTACGCCACGATGTTCTATATCCCGGAAATTCATAAGACTGTCTTCCAGTTCTGCCAGATACCCTTCCATACGGTCCAGAAAATCCCGGGACTGTTTTTCCTTCAGAAGCTCCTCATCACATAAGCCTGAGATCTGCCGCTCGATCAGATCATAACGATCCTCGCAGTCAGACACTGTATTTTTCAGTCTCTTATAGGCAAAAAGATCAAAGCTCATCTCCCGGATGTTCTCCTCACCAAGCTCCGGCAGGATATGGGAAATATAATCCGAAAATACTCCGTTGGGCGAAAGTACCAGCACAGAAGAGGATTTCAGATTCTTTCTGTCATGATAAAGGAGATATGCGATCCTGTGCAGGGCAATGGAAGTCTTTCCGCTTCCTGCAGCCCCCTGGATCACCATGATCCTGTCCGAGGTGTTTCGGATAATAGCATTCTGCTCCTTCTGAATGGTTCGGATAATGTTTTTCAGCTGTACATCTCCGTTGCTTCCAAGCTCTGCCTTCAGGATCTCATCATCAATTTTCACATCGCTCTCGAACTCGTAGATCATTTTTCCGCCACGGATCTTATACTGCCACTTTGCCGCAATATCTCCATGGATATCACCCAATGGGGCCTGATAGGAGGCCGGTCCTTTGTCAAAATCATAGAACAATCCGGACACCGGTGCCCTCCAGTCATAGATCAGAGGCAGACCACCATTTTCCTCCGCAAGGTTTGCGATACCTATATAAAAGATCTCCGGCTCATCATCACCCTCATAGCAGAAATCCACTCTGCCAAAGAATGGTGAATCCATCATCTTACGGAATCTGCGGCGCAGCTCGATCTTTTCATTGCTGGCATTGATCTCATGGAGAAGTGCCTGCTGGTTATCAAAATTTTCGTAGCCATACTGGTCCATTTCTGTGTAGTTTTCCCAGTAATACTCGTGCATTCCTTCGATTTCTTTCTGACCGGCCTCTATGGAATCATCCAGCTGTGTGATCCGGTGCTTTAATGTCTCTGTTACATGTAAAAGGTATTCACGTCCGTTTTCTGCTGCCATACGCCTTAATCCACCACTACCGCTGTTCCGCTTGCTGTAACCATCAGCATGCCATTATCCGCGCCAAGCACTTCGTAATCAATATCCACACCGATCACTGCATTAGCTCCCATTACACCTGCGCGCTGCTCCAGCTCTGCCAAGGCATCTTCTCTGGCTTTCTGAAGTTCTTCCTCATAACAGGCACTTCTGCCGCCAAAGAAATTCCGAAGACCCGCGCCAAGATCTTTCATAAAATTTACTCCTGAGATCACCTCTCCAAATACGATTCCTTTATATTCACGGATTGCTCTTCCCTCTACCGATGGTGTTGTCGTTATGATCATGGTAAAATCCTCCCGTTTCTGTCATTTTTCATGGACACTCCAGGATTATTTCCGAAAACATGCTCCGGAGTGTTTATTACAGAATTATACCCGAAAGCGGAACAGATGTATAGAGTAAAAAAGCGAAGCGGACATTCGAAATCCGCTTCGCACCTTTTAAATAATAACGATTGATCTCAGTCTCACGCCTGAGCCTCTTTTTTCTCGAACTGACTGTTATACAGATCCGCATAGAAGCCCTTCCGTGCCAGCAGCTCTTCATGATCTCCCTGCTCAATGATATCTCCGTCCTTCATCACCAGGATCAGATCTGCATCCTTAATGGTAGAAAGTCTGTGGGCGATAACAAAGCTGGTTCTGCCCTTCATCAGGTTATCCATAGCCTTCTGGATCTGCATTTCTGTTCTTGTATCAACGGAAGATGTGGCCTCATCCAGGATCAGTATCTTATTATCTGCCAGGATCGCTCTTGCAATGGTAAGCAGCTGCTTCTGCCCCTGAGAAACATTACTGGTCTCCTCATCCAGGACCATCTGATAGCCGCCGGGCTGCTGCATGATAAAGTTGTGGATATGGGCCGCTTTTGCTGCTGCGATCACCTCTTCATCCGTTGCGTCCAGTCTTCCGTAGCGGATATTTTCCATAATGGTCCCGGAAAACAGCCAGGTGTCCTGCAGCACCATTCCGAACATCTCACGGAGATTGCTGCGGTTGAAGTTCCGGATATCATGTCCGTCAACCTTGATGCTTCCGCCATTTACATCATAAAAACGCATCAGCAGCTTTACGATCGTCGTTTTTCCTGCACCTGTAGGTCCTACAATGGCGATCTTCTGACCGTCATGCACATCTGCGGAAAAATCATTTACAATGATCTTATCCGGATTATAACCGAATTTCACATGCTCAAACTGTACATTTCCTTCCAGTCCCTCAATGGAATCCGGGTTCTCCGGCTGAAGCTCTTCCTCCGGCTCCTCAAGAAATTCAAATACCCGCTCAGAAGCTGCCGCCGAGGACTGCAGAAGGTTTGTAACCTGGGCGATCTGCTGGATCGGCTGTGTAAAATTACGGATATACTGGAAGAAGGACTGGATATCTCCAACCTCTATAGTTCCTTTGATGGCAAAAATCCCTCCGAGAAGTGCCACCATCACATATCCCAGATTTCCCACAAACTGCATGATCGGCATCATCATTCCGGAAAAGAACTGTGACTTCCATGCAGACTCATAAAGCTTCTGGTTGTCATGCTCAAATTCCTTCAGCACATCCTGCTCTTTGTTGAATACTCTTACCACATCATGGCCGCCGAAATTCTCTTCCACCTGACCATTTACTTTTCCCAGGTACTCCTGCTGTGCCTGGAAATATTTCTGGGAGTGTTTCATTACTTTATTAATGATAAGCATGGAAATCGGCAGGATCAGCACTGCTGCCAGTGTCATCCACACGTTGATGGAAAGCATCATGATAAATACACCGATCAGTGTTGTTACGGATGTGATCAGCTGTGTCATGCTCTGGTTGATGCTCATCTGCAGGGTATCCACATCATTTGTCACCCTGGAAAGGATCTCACCGTTTGTTCTGCTCTCGAAATAATTCATTGGCAGACGGTTGATCTTCTTTGAAATATCCTTTCGGAGATTGTATGTAACATCATTGGAGATCCCCGTCATGACAAATCCCTGGATCAGGGAAAAGCATGCACTTGCCACATACAGTCCCAAAGTCCACAGAAGGATCATTCCGATCTTACTGAAATCAATACCGCCTGTACCGTTTACCTTGGCAACCAGACCATTAAACAGCTCTGTGGTAGCTTTTCCAAGGATCTTCGGGCCTGCAATATTAAACGCTGTACCTGCCACTGCAAAGATAAACATCAGGATAAAACGGAATTTATATCTGCCCATATAGCCAAAGAGCTTTTTCATGGAGCCTTTGAAGTCCTTGGCCTTCTCTGTTGGCTGCATTCCGTGTCCGCCCATCGGGCCTCTTCTTCTCTGCTGACTCATGCCAATTCCTCCTCTGATAACTGACTCATGGCAATCTGGCGATATACCTCGCAGGACTTCATCAGCTCCTTATGGCTTCCGATCCCTGCCATATGTCCATCGTCCAGTACAAGGATCTTATCTGCATTTAAGATCGTACTGATACGCTGTGCCACGATAATGGTTGTTGCTTCTTTTGTATGTTCTTTCAGCGCTTTTCGAAGTGTACTGTCTGTTTTGAAATCCAGTGCGGAAAAGCTGTCATCAAAGATAAAGATCTCCGGATCTTTTGCGATAGCTCTGGCGATGGAAAGCCTCTGCTTCTGTCCACCGGAAACATTGCTTCCTCCCTGTGCGATCGGAGTCTTATATCGCTTCGGCTTGGTGTCGATAAACTCCGTAGCCTGTGCAACCTCTGCTGCTTTTTTCACTGCATCCTCCGAAATCTCTGTCTTTCCGTAACGGATATTGGAATCAATGGTTCCTGAGAAAAGTATACCCTTCTGCGGAACGTAACCGATCCTGTCACGGACATCCTTCTGTGTCATTTCCCGGACATCCACACCATCCACTTTCACAGATCCTTCTGTTGCATCATAGAAACGCGGGATCAGATTGATCAGTGTACTCTTACCGCTTCCTGTACTTCCGATGATCGCTACTGTCTCACCTTTTTCTGCCTTGAAGGAAATATCTGTGATAACATTCTCTCCTGCCTCCGGATATGCGAAGCTTACATGATCAAATTCTACAGTACCCTTCACATCCTGGGAAGGCTGTACCGGATCCTCCGGATCCTGGACACTGACTTCTGTCTCAAGTACCTCGTTGATACGGCGTGCAGATACATTTGCTCTCGGCAGCATGATAGACATTGCTGTGATCATCAAAAATGACATGATGATCTGCATTGCATACTGGATAAATGCCATAACATCACCAACCTGCATGCTTCCGCTGTCTACCGCATAAGAACCGCTGTAGATGGTCAGTACGGAAACTGCGTTCATGATCAGCATCATCACCGGCATCATAAATGTCATACAACGGTTTACAAAGAGGTTTGTCTTCGTCAGAGTGATATTTGCATCCTCAAAACGCTCCTCCTCGTGTTTCTCCCGGCTGAATGCACGGATAACCGGAATACCGGTAAGGATTTCTCTTGTTACCAGGTTCAGCTTATCTACCATGGTCTGCAGGGCTGTAAATTTCGGCATTGCGATCCTGAACAGCATTGCCATAAATGCCATGATCAGTACAATGGCCACCCCAAGGATCCATGTCATGGAAGAATCTCTCTGAAGCACGCGGATCACACCACCGATTCCAAGGATCGGCGCGTAAAGCACGATACGGAACATCATAGCCATTACCTGCTGGATCTGCTGGATATCGTTCGTACATCGTGTAATCAGGGATGCTGTTGAAAACTTATGGTACTCTCTGCTGGAAAAACCTATGACTTTGTTATAAACCAGCCCACGGAGATCATGTCCCATAGATGCAGCAACTCTGGATGAAAGAAATACCACACATACTGCAGCCATCATAGTGACCAGTGCCATCAGCACCATGCGGATACCTGTTGACTTCATGTAATCCATCTGTATGGCATCCACATCTTCACCCATAGCTTCATATTCTGCACGAACATAGGAAACACCTGCCTGTGTGATGATGGATTCCTGCATCTTGTCGATCTTTTCTCCGACCTGTTCCTTCATAGCAGCCAGAGCCTCTGCAGGCATCTGAGAAAGAGCCGCCAGTGGATCCGTCCCTTCCGGGATTCCCATTTTTGCAAGAGCTGCCTTTGATTCTTCACTGTCGGACGTCAGAGTAGAAACGATCACCATCGGTTTGCCGAAGATATCGTTGAGTTCTTCTCTGTCTTCTTTGGAGATTTTATCCTTTAATACCAGATCATCTCCCTCTTCCTCATAAAATCCATCCACAGTTTTCGCATCATCCTCTTCCATAAACAGCTTCAGACTGTCCATGGACGTCTTTCTGATCTTCTCAGGAACACTGTCTTCAATACCGTTCTGCTGAATTCCCACATTAATGATATTTGATGTGTAATTCGGCAGAGACAGATCACAGTATGCCTGAAGAAAAAGAAGCGCAATGATGAGTACGATGTAACCTGCAGATCGTTTCAGATATTTCATCAGTTTAATCACGTTTCTGTTCCTTCCTTTCTGTCATTTCATCCGGATGAAGCTTTTCTATGGCTTCCTCCGGCTGGATCTTTTCGATATTTACAAGGATCTGCTCCAGAAATCTCCGAAGCAGGCACTGTTCCGCCTCACTGAAGCCTTCCATCATCACAGCCTCATTTTTATGGATCCGTTCCAGTGCTTTTGCCTTGATTTCCTTTCCCTTTTCTGTCATGTAGATCCTGGTCACACGCTGGTCCTTTTCATCCGGTTTCTTATAAAGAAAGCCTGCTTTCTCCAGTCTCTGTATCGATACATTTACCGTAGGCGGCTTGATATGCAGGATCTTTGCAATTTCCCGCTGACTCAGGCCATCCCTTCCGGACACAAGCCCCAGAACCGGTATCTGTCCCGGATAAATCCCAAGCTCCTGCATCTGACCAAAGCATTTCGTCATAAAATAACGGTCTACCTTCATAAACAGAGATAAAAAGCTGCTCTGCCTTTCTTTCTCATCTTCCTCCTTACAAAACACGCTGTCACTCCTCTCTCATCCGATCAGACACCTGCTCTTTGTTAATGATATACGAAGCAGTGATCTTCTTTTTTAATTAGTCGGCTAACTATATATAATATACATCTGCACAAAAAATGCAACTGGTTTTTGTGAATTTTACACTTTTTTAAGATTTACAGCTTCTTTAATTTCCACCTGAAATCTATTAATTAATTTGTCAAGCTAATTTATTTTCTGCTGTTTTTCCTATTTTTTTCGCAAAAAAAATACCCGCTTCGTTTTTTTATTCGAAACGGGTACTTCTTTCTGTTCCTGATTTTCTTATACAAACTGATTCACAGCCGGATCATAAGCATAATCGATCATGTCAAGCTTATCCTCCAGTTCTTTCCGGTTAAGTCCTCTGTCCTCACAGAAGGCATCCAGGGATCTGTAAAAATCCCGCAGCTGTGTATTTACGTAACTTAAAAGCATTACCGGGTCCTTTGGTATCATAATCTGTTTCCATCCTTTTATCTGATATTTATCCAATATCCCAGATGCTGCTGGATAGCTGTCTGATCTGAAATATCAGATTTACTATCTTACCAATTTTATTTTTTGTCAAGAGCCAGTAAAAAATTTTTCAGGATTTTTTATTTCTTCAGTATCTGATAAAAATATTCCATTCCTTGTCCCCAAAAAAGAACTGCCTGGTTCCGATTTTCATCCTGAAATGGATTTCTATCAAAACCGACAGTTCTTTTCCTTGTCAATCTATCATAACTTTATGGAGTTATTTTTTACTTCGTGCTGACGGTAAACGCTCCGTCCTTCACATCCAGCACAATGGTATCTCCGGCATGTACATCACCGGAAAGGATCTTCTTGGCTGTCAGTGTCTCCACATAATTCTGGAGATAACGCTTCAGAGGACGTGCACCGTAAACCGGATCATAACCGTTATCCACTACCATCTGTTTGGCAGCATCTGTAAGCTCCAGAGAAAGCTCTTGGTCAGCCAGACGGTCGCTGAGCTCTTTGACCATAAGATCTACGATCTTACCTACATTATCCTTGGTCAGCGGCTTGAACATGATAATCTCATCCAGACGGTTCAGGAACTCCGGACGGAAGTGACCACGAAGATCATTCATAACCTGTTCCTGTGCGTCCGGTTTGATATCTCCCTTCTCGTCGATACCGTCAAGAAGGTACGGAGAACCAATGTTGGAAGTCATGATCAGGATCGTATTCTTAAAATCAACCGTACGTCCCTGTGAATCCGTGATACGTCCATCGTCCAGTACCTGCAGAAGTACATTGAATACATCCGGGTGAGCCTTCTCGATCTCATCAAAAAGAACAACACTGTACGGTTTTCTTCGAACGGCCTCTGTCAGCTGTCCGCCTTCCTCATATCCGACATATCCTGGAGGCGCTCCGATCAGACGGGACACGGAATATTTCTCCATGTACTCACTCATATCGATACGGACCATATTCTGCTCATCGTCAAACAGTGTGGCAGCCAGAGTCTTGGCAAGCTCTGTTTTACCAACACCGGTTGGTCCGAGGAACAGGAATGAACCGATTGGCTTTGTGGGATCCTTGATTCCGGCTTTGGAACGAAGGATCGCATCTGTTACAAGACGAACACCCTCATCCTGTCCTACTACACGTTTGTGCAGCTCATCCTCAAGGCCCAGCAGCTTGGTTCTCTCACCTTCTGTCAGCTTGGTTACCGGAATACCGGTCCATCTGGAAATGATACGAGCAATCTCATCATCTGTGACAGCCTCATGTACCAGGCTTCTGTCACTCTCCTTAACCTGCTTTTCCTCAACTTCCAGCTGCTGCTGAAGCTTCGGCAGCTCGCCATACTGCAGCTCTGCTGCTTTCTCCAGATCGTAATTCTGTTTTGCTTTCTGGATCTGTTTATTGATATCCTCGATCTGCTCACGTAATTTCTGAAGCTTCTCTACGGAATGCTTCTCATTATCCCACTGAGCTTTCTGGGTATTAAAAGTATCTCTCAGCTCTGCAAGTTCTTTCTGCAGATCAGCCAGACGCTCTTTACTTAAGTTGTCAGTTTCTTTTTTCAGGGCAGACTCTTCAATCTCCAGCTGCATGATCTTACGTCTCTGCTCATCCAGCTCTGTCGGCATGGAATCCAGCTCCGTCTTGATCAATGCACATGCCTCGTCCACAAGGTCGATGGCTTTATCCGGCAGGAAACGGTCAGAAATGTAACGGTTAGACAATACGGCTGCTGAAACCAGCGCACCATCTGTAATTTTTACACCATGGAATACTTCATAACGCTCTTTCAAACCACGCAGAATGGAAATGGTATCTTCCACCGTTGGCTCATCTACCATAACCGGCTGGAAACGACGCTCCAAGGCAGCATCTTTTTCGATATATTCACGGTACTCATCTAAGGTGGTCGCACCGATACAGTGTAACTCACCACGGGCAAGCATTGGTTTTAACAACTGGCCTGCATCCATCGCACCGTCTGTTTTTCCTGCTCCCACGATGGTATGAAGTTCATCGATAAACAGGATGATCTGTCCATCGGAATTTTTGATATCATCGAGAACCGCTTTCAGACGTTCCTCAAACTCACCACGATATTTGGCGCCTGCAACCAGTGCGCCCATATCCAGTGCAAATAATTTTTTGTCCTTTAATCCCTCCGGAACATCACCGCGGACGATCCGCTGTGCAAGTCCTTCGACAACAGCCGTCTTACCGACACCAGGTTCACCGATCAGAACCGGGTTGTTCTTTGTCTTACGTGACAGGATACGGATCACATTCCGGATCTCTGCATCACGTCCGATGACCGGATCCAGCTTCTGCTCCCTGGCTTTTTCTACCAGATCTTCCCCGTATTTGTTCAAGGTATCATAAGTAGCTTCCGGATTATCACTGGTTACTCGCTGATTACCTCTTACCGAAGAAAGTACCTGAAGGAAACTTTCCCTTGTGATTCCAAGTTCCTTCATCATACCTTTGATCTCACGGTTCGCATATTTCAGAAGTGCGAGGAACAGATGCTCAACCGATACATATTCATCACCCATCTGCTTTGCCTCATCCTCGCCATGGATCAGCACATTATTCAGATTCTGACCAATATACATCTGACCGCCCTGTACCTTCGGACGCTTCCGTAAAAGCTCTTCCACACGGTTCATCATCGTCTCTTTTGTAATGCCCATCTTCTCAATCAGCTTGAGAATCAGGCTGTCATCTATTGTAAGCAAAGAATACAGAAGATGTTCCTGTTCAATTTCCTGGTTGCCATAATCTGCCGCAATCTTTTCAAGGTTCTGTACTGCTGCCATAGAACTTTGTGTAAATTTATTGATATTCATAACATGAGTCCCTCCTTTGCCTTGCTATCTTTGTTCTACTCGAACTATAGCACTTGTTATTAGCACTGTCAATAGTCGAGTGCTAAATCTATATAAATTTTTACTTCCCTGTCAAATCATCGAACTCATTTTATGAGTCCCATCTATATGAAACGCCCCGGATCCTTTATCTTCCTCCGGCAGCGGCTTTCTTATATTCCATCAGTTTCTGTCTTGCTTCTGCATTTAAATGTCTCGGAACCTGAATTTGTACCGTTACATACTGATCACCATGGACATTTGCATCCTTCATGGAAACGATTCCTTTTCCTCTTAAACGAATCTTGCTTCCTGACTGTGTTCCTTCTTTGATCTTACACATCACATCACCATACAGGGTATGCACCCTTGCTTCTCCACCAAACACAGCAGTTGTATAAGGAATGCTGACCGTTGTATAAACATCCATACCTTTTCGTTCATATCCGGCTTTCGGCTGAACAGTTACTTTCAGAAGAAGATCTCCTGCCCCGCCTTTTCCGGTTCCCGGCATTCCTTTTCCACGAAGTCTTATGCTCTTTCCGCTGTCAATTCCTGCCGGAATATGCACCTCAAGTGTCTGCGCCTTTCCGCTCTGATCCTGCAGAGTAATTCTTTTATCACATCCAAATGCTGCCTCATCAAATGTAACAGATACACTGGCATTCAGATCCTGTCCTTTCTGATCAAAGCCTGCTGACCCGTGGTTACCAAATCCTCCGAAGCCACCAAATCCGGATCCATCGTCATAGAAACTGCTTCTGTGAAACCCATGACCTCCGAAACCATCTGTGCTTTTACTGCTGCTTCCATGGAATATATCTTTAAACATATCTCCGAAAATATCATCTGCATTTCCTGTAAAATGATACTCCTGATATCCTCCAGGACCACTTTTGAATCCCTGGAAACCATTTCCAAATCCACTGCCCTGATAGCTTCCTCCTGCAGACTGGTCAAATGCAGCGTGTCCGAACTGATCGTACATCTTCTTCTTTTCCGGATCACTCAGTACCGAATAAGCTTCTGTTACTTCTTTGAATTTCTTTTCTGCATCCGGATTTCCGGCATTGGTATCCGGATGATACTTCTTCGCCAGCTTCCGGTAAGCTTTTTTGATTGTCTTCTCATCTGCATTCTTTGCTACTCCGAGCACCTCGTAGTAATCCCGCTTTGCTGCCATGTTCTGTCACCTCCTGCCTGTAAAACACCCCGGAGATTGCTCTCCGGGGGAAATTTATCTTCTATATTAACCTTCAATTGTGATATATTTCTTCTCTTCTACCGCTGGTTTTGCTTCTTTTTTCGGAACAAAAAGTTTCAGAATACCATGTTTAAATTCTGCTTTGATATCTTCTTCTGTGATATCTTCACCAACATAGTAACTTCTCTGACATGCTCCTGCGTAACGTTCACGGCGGATATACCTGCCGGTTTCTTTCTCCTGTTCATCCTGATCAAGACCTTTCGCTGCACTGACTGTCAGATAACCATCTTTCAATTCTGCAGTAACTTCATCTTTCTTGAACCCTGGAAGATCAATCTCAAGTTCATATCCATCTTTCATTTCCTTGATATCTGTCTTCATCAGATTATTCGCATGATGTCCATAGAGCTTCTTTTCTGCTCTGTTCTCTGCTTTATCTGCATATCCGTAAAACGGAAATCCAAACCAATCATCATCAAATAAATTATTATTAAAAATACTAGGCATTAACATAAGTCCTGTCTCCTTTCAAACACTCATAATACGTTCGGAACACTTTCTGGCGAACCTTTCTTTTCGTTCCCCTTCCTTTGTTCTATCTGTACTATAGCACGCGTTATTAGCACTGTCAATAGGTGAGTGCTAATTATTTTGTGAAGATTTTGTGAACGAACTTGCAAAGGCGTCTATTTTTGCTATTTTATAGGGCGACAGCCCGGCAACGAGGAAATTCTTTCCCGAGCTGTGAATGCTTTTGTGAAGCCTTGATTTTACGGGCTTCACAGGGATTTTTCACTTGCTTTCGCACTCGATTTTCTTGATTTGACCACATTTTTACGACAAATCTTCGGAAAAATATATTCGTCTGATTTTCTTACTACACTTCTCCAGCAATATCATATTTTCTGACAAAATTTTGTACTTTGTTCCACTCTTTTCTAACTGTGCTTTATACTTTTCACACTCCTGTACAATCGCTTTTTTTTGCATACTCTGTCGTTTCTCCATCATGATTTGAAAAAGCAATGTCTAAGTGATACAAGCTGCTTTAATTCTTTTCATTATAACTACATCTCTTTCAATTTAAAGATACGTCACATAGAAAAAGGGATCCTTCACTCAGTAAATTTGAATGAAATGATCCCTAATTTTCATGTAAATCGTACTTGGTTTTACAATACTAATTATACTTTATTTTTTGAAAAATGTAAGCAAATTTTTATTTTGCACACTCAATAATTATCGCTTCACATCTGTCATATCCAAGCTGTGAGCTGTTCAGACACAGCGTATAATTGCTCGTTTTTCCCCATTTCTGATCCGTATAAAAATTATAATTCGTCATACGCCTTTTATCTGTATCTGCCATCATTTTGACAGCTTCCTTCTCTCCTACATTATATAAGTTCATAATACGCTGTGTTTTTTCCGGCATATCCCCATGGATAAATACATTCAGTACATCATCCCTATCTTTCAGAATATAATCTGCATTTCTTCCGATAATCACACAAGATTCCTTATCAGCCAGTTCTAAAATAACCTTTCTCTGTGCCTCATACACCATGTCTTCTACTGATTTTCCTGTGATATCACGTCCGGCAAATGCATATGCAAACAAGCCTTTTTTCGGAGACAGTTCCGCACTTTCCTGAATATATTCCGGAGATAAACCAGACTTTTCTGCGATCTCATTGATAATGTTTTTATCATAATAAGCGAGTCCCAATTTTTTCGCTAATTCTTCTCCGATAAAGCGTCCGCCGCTTCCAAATTCTCTACTGATCGTAATGATTCTTTTCACCATTTCCAGTTCCTCCTTAATTCAAAACATCTACTTTATTTTTTCTGATTCTCTTTAAAAATACATATCCTACAAAACAGGAAACTATTTCCGTAATCGGAAATGCCCACCAGATCAGTGAAACTCCCATCTGTACATTTCTGACAAGCATAGAAAAGATTCCAGCCAGCGGCAGGATAATAATAAGCTGTCTCAAAAGCGAAATAACCAGCGATTCCACACCACCATCCAGTGCCTGATAAATGCCCTGATAAGCAACATTGATTCCTGCGAACAGGAAACTTATAGAAATCACTCTCATTGCTCCGATAAAATATTCTCTCGACTGTCCCGCATTAAACAGCGTTGCAAATGCCCCAGGGAAAATCTCTGTGATTGCAATTCCCAGAATCATTAACACAATTGTATAGATCAGACCATATTTGATTCCATCCTGAATTCTCTTCTTACTTCTCATTCCATAAGCAAATGCAATGATTGGGGTGATTGCATCTCGCAGACCAAAAGCAAGAAACAAAACAAACTGCTGTACCTTATAGAACAGACCATAGGCCGTCTGTGCTGACGGATCGAACTTCAGGATCAGGTTCATTACATAAACCATAATGGACATCAGCGCCTGAGCAATGATTGCCGGAAGTCCGATTGCATAGATCTCCTTGATAATTTCGCCATCTGGCTTCATATATTTCGCCCCATGCTCGAATTCCTTATTTAATTTGATATGAAAAATGAACAGTAATACTGCTGACGCTACCTGTCCAATTACAGTTGCGTAGGCTGCGCCTTTCACTCCCATTTCCGGACAAGGTCCAATACCGTAGATCATGATCGGATCAAGGATGATATTTACAACCGCTCCAACCACCTGACCAATCGTGGAATAAAGAGAACGGCCTGTTGCCTGAAGTAACTTTTCAAATAGAGAAAAGAAAATAATACCAAAAGAAATTACGCAGCATATCCTCAGATAGCTGACCCCCATCTCAAGTACTTCTGTATCTACTGTCTGCGATGAAATATATGCTTTCACCCCAAAGATACCAAACAATAAG
>ENA-OPBS01001359-OPBS01001359.1-human-gut-metagenome-genome-assembly--contig:-NODE-1359-length-18883-cov-5.502868_pt1 | contig 18883 bp, 10 predicted proteins | sample MGYA00241074_ERZ501463 | MGnify/ENA primary metagenome ERZ501463 (study PRJEB25962, sample SAMEA2042578) | human gut metagenome | biome: human gut; feature: human-associated habitat; material: faeces...
CTTCTTTACAGATGTCTGACGTCCTTTTTTTACTAACTGGTTAAATGTTGGCATTTCTTTCACCTCCTACGATTATAATAAGTTGCTTATTCATCTTGTGAATAGTCGTACATCAAAACAAAACGTTCCTATGCACGCTTGTTTAGTTTATTACGAATCATGATACTTGTCAAGGGATTTTCCTTGATTTTTTCACGTTTTCTGCCACTTTTTTCTTAGTTTTTACAAGATTTTTTCTTTTCCTTATATTTTACGATTTCATGCTTTATCAAGCTAAATACTAATACTCCCGCCAATACACCGGCACTATCGATGCATACATCTCTGAACTGACAGCTCCTGCCCGGCACAAACAACTGATGTAATTCGTCACTTGCCGCATATGCTGTACCTGCACACCAGCAGATCAGCATGGACCGTTTCCCGCTGTCTTCCGAAAAAGAATACGCCGTCCTCAGTATCAGCACACCAAGGACCGCGTACTCTGTTGCATGCGCACATTTGCGTACCGGGAAATCAATCATTTTCGCAAACTGCTCCTGCCGTTCTTCTGACCAGGATGTAAATTGCGGGACTATCAGCCTCCCGATCTCTTTTCCTACCGAATGGCTCATTCCCTCCGATTCTACCGCTTTTTTAGCCGAAAAAGAAAAAATCACTGACATCCAGATGATCGTAAAGATCAGCCAGATTATTCCTGTCTTTTTTCTCTTCATCCTGTTTTCTGTCATATTTTTTCCTGTCTTTTTGATTCTTTACTATGTCTCGGATATCTGACTCCGGATTTTATGCCTGCAGATCTGAGAACAGATCTTTTCGATATACGCCATCTGCGATCAATTTTGCAAATGACTCTACTACAACAGGTTTATCTTCTTTATAAGTAACACCAAACCATTTATCCTGTGTCTCCAGAAGTTTGACACTTACTTTTCCTTTTTTCAAAAGCTCGTCAATATAGATTGGAAGCAGGTATTCTCCTTTCAGTTCTTTTGCTTCGTCTCCCTTGATATTTTCAAAGAATTCTACAAAGCCTTCTTCCAAAAGTCCCACAAATTCCGGTGTCAATCCCCACATATTCATAGATACATGCGAATTCACATTTATTTTATTTCCCTGTGATTCTGCTCCATCCTCTGTTTTTTTGATTTCATAGGTTTCCATAACATCCGTCAGATAATCATTCTCATCCACTGCACAGATTCCTCTTGTAACAGTTCCATTATCACTTAAAGTATTACCAAGAATAAAACCTGCCATGCAGAGTTCTTTCGATCTTTCCGGAGTATAATTATTAATCAGAAATTCATGGATCTTTACAAATGCTTCTTTTCCATAATAATCATCTGCATTAATAACAACAAACGGTTCTTTGATGATGTCTTTACACACCAGAACTGCCTGTCCCGTTCCCCATGGTTTACTTCTATCCACAGGTTTTTTGATTTCTTCCGGAAGATCATCTAATTCCTGATAAGCGTAAGCGAATTCTACGTTCAACCTATTACAGATCCCTTCGATACGCTTTCCGATCGCGTCATGAAATGCTTCCTTAATATCCTTACGGATGATAAATACAACTTTATTAAATCCGGCTTCAATTGCATCATGGATAGAATAATCCATAATAATCTCTCCATTCGGGCCAACCGGTTCTAACTGCTTGATTCCACCACCGAAACGAGACCCCATTCCCGCAGCCATGATGACTAATGCTGTTTTCATAATCTTCTTTCTCCTTTATTCATTTGTCTTTTTCACGGTTAGGATTAGTATAGCACAATTTCGGGACCTATTCTACTGTTACACTCTTCGCAAGGTTTCTCGGCTTATCTACATCAAGCCCTTTTGCCACAGATACATAATATCCAAGTAACTGGAGCGGAATCACTGCAAGTGATGTTGCAAAGTGTGGATCTGTCTTTGGAATATATACAGAGAAATCTGCATTTTCTTCAATATTATAGTGTCCAAATGTCGTAAGACCCATCAGATATGCGCCACGGCTCTTACACTCTACCATGTTACTCAGTGTCTTTTCATATAATGCCGGCTGAGTCAGTACTCCGATAACGAGTGTACCGTCTTCAATCAGAGAAATCGTTCCATGTTTTAATTCTCCTGCTGCATATGCTTCAGAATGAATATAACTGATTTCTTTCATCTTAAGACTTCCCTCTAATGAAATTGCATAATCAATTCCACGTCCGATAAAGAAAATGTCTTTTGCATTCACCTGTTTGGATGCAAACCACTGAAGTCTTTCTTTGTCTTCAATGATTCTGCTGATCTTATCCGGAATCGCCTTCAGTTCTTCGATATATCCAGTATACTGTTCCTCTGTAATCTGACCTCTGATCTTAGCAAACTGAATTGCCAGTGTGTAAGTTGCGATCAGCTGTGTACTGTACGCTTTTGTTGTTGCAACCGCAATCTCCGGTCCTGCAAGTGTATAGAATACATTATCTGCTTCTCTCGCAATAGATGAGCCGATCACGTTCACAATTCCAAGTGTCTTTACACCCTGTTTCTTAGATTCTCTGAGGGCTGCAAGACTGTCGGCAGTCTCTCCTGACTGACTGATGATAATAACCAGTCCCTTAGGATCGAGGATCGGATTACGATATCTGAACTCTGATGCAAGTTCTACACGTACCGGGATTCTTGCCAGGTCTTCCATAACATACTGTGCTGCCACTCCGACATGATATGCAGATCCACACGCTACAATATAGATCTGGCTGATCTCTTTAATCTCTTCTTCTGAAAGTCCGACTTCTGAAAGATCGATCGCACCGTCTTTTACAACAGAATTCAGAGTATCTGAAACAGCCTTCGGCTGTTCATGGATCTCTTTGATCATAAAATGCTCATATCCAGCTTTTTCTGCTGCCTCTGCATCCCATTCAACTGTTTTTAATTCTTTTTCGATCTCATCGCCATCCAGATTATAGAATGTAATCTCTCCTTTGCGGACACGTGCCATCTCCTGGTTTCCAATATAATATACATCTCTTGTATATTTCAGGATCGCAGGAACATCTGAACCGATATAAGATTCTCCGTTTGCAACTCCTAAGATCATCGGGCTGTCTTTTCTTGCTACATAGATTTCTTCCGGATAATCTTTGAACATCATTGCAAGTGCATATGATCCACGGATACGCACAAGTGCATGATTAATTGCATCTACCGGTGTTCCTTCATATTTTTTATAATAGTAATCTACCAGTTTTACTGCTACTTCTGTATCTGTCTCTGAGTAAAATGTATATCCTTTTCGTACAAGTTTATCTTTTAATTCCTGATAATTTTCGATGATACCATTATGAACAGCTACTACATTTCCGTCATCACTTTTATGCGGATGTGCATTGTTCTCAGACGGTTCTCCATGAGTTGCCCATCTGGTATGTCCGATACCACAAGTTCCTTTTACAGTTTCTCCATCATTGGTCTTCTCTGCTAAAACTTTCAGTCTTCCTTTTGCCTTAATAACTTCTACATCTGCATCACCGTCACGTACAGCGATTCCTGCAGAGTCATATCCACGATATTCCAGTTTTGCCAGGCCATCTAACAAGATGGGTGCTGCCTGATGTTCACCTGTAAATCCTACAATTCCACACATATTATCTTTTCTCCCTGTAAAAATTCTTAATATAGTCTATTCTTCCAGTGTCATTCATGTATCTTTCTAACTTGCAATATGTCCTTTAGCCTTTACAACATCCACAACCTGGTCTACATATTTTCTACAGACTTCCTCTGTCTCGGCTTCAACCATTACACGAAGAAGCGGCTCTGTTCCTGATTCACGCACAAGAATACGACCGGTATCTCCAAGTGCTTCTGTAACAGCTTTTACTGCTGCCTGCACATCTGCGTCATCCTGAGCAGCCTTTTTATCTGTCACACGTACATTTTCAAGAACCTGTGGATAAATGGTAAGTCCATCCAGCAGTTCGCTCATCTTCTTCTTTCTTGCCATCATAACTTCCATCATCTTAAGACTTGTAAGGATACCGTCTCCTGTAGAAGCGTATTTTGAAAAAATAATATGACCTGACTGTTCTCCACCAAGGATACAGCCATTCTTTGTCATATATTCGTATACATATTTGTCTCCGACTGCAGTCTTCGCATAACCGATTCCAGCCTCATCAAATGCTTTGTATAATCCAAAATTAGACATAACCGTTGTAACAACTGTATTATTCTCCAGTTTGCCTCGCTCTTTCATATATTTTCCATAAATGTAAAGGATCGCATCTCCATCTACCAGATTTCCTTTTTCATCAACGCAAAGACATCTGTCTGCATCTCCGTCATAAGCGAATCCGACATCCAGACCATTCTCAACCACGAATTTCTGCAGGCCGCCAATATGTGTAGATCCTGCATTATTATTAATATTGGTTCCATCAGGTTCTGCATTGATAACATAAGTCTTTGCTCCCAGAGCATCAAATACGGATTTTGCGAGGTTCCATGAACTTCCGTTCGCACAGTCAAGTCCGACTTTCACTCCCTTGAAAGAATAAAGTCCCAGTGAGATCAGATAACCGATATAACGATTTCTTCCTGATACATAGTCTACCGTACGTCCGATCTTAGATGTATGTGCAAACGGAATCTCTTCATAATTTTCCCCAAATACTTCCAGCTTGCCATCCAGATAGTCTTCTACCAGTGCAATCGTTCCTTCATCCATCTTCTCTCCATTACCGTTGATCAGCTTGATTCCGTTATCATAATACGGATTATGGCTTGCCGAGATCATAATACCACAGTCAAACCCATCGGTTCTTGCCACATAAGCTACAGACGGTGTCGTCGTAACATGAAGCAGGTAAGCATCCGCTCCCGAAGCTACCAGACCGCCAACCAGTGTATATTCAAACATATAGCTTGAACGTCTTGTATCTTTTCCGATCACAATACGAGCTGGTGTATCATCACCGTTACGACGCTTTACTTCTCCGTAATACCATCCAAGAAATCTTCCGATCTTATATGCATGATCTGCTGTTAAATTATTATTGGCTTCTCCACGGAAGCCATCTGTTCCGAAATATCTTCCCATATGTATTCTCCTAAAATAAAAATTTTTAGTCATTCCGTTATCAAGTAACTGCCACCATTATAGTTGGTATCAAGATTAAGTTCAAGCAAAAGTGGCAAAAAAGTACGCATATGTGCAAAGACATCTTTCGTACATATGCATACTTTTTACTCAACAATCACTATTCTGCTTTCATTCCAAGTTCTTTTTCACACAGTTCCAGTGATGATGCAATCACTGCATCCATGTCATAATATTTGTATTCTCCAAGGCGTCCTCCAAAGATCACCTTTTCTTCTTTTTCTGCCATTTTTTTATATCTGGCATAAAGGGCACCATTCTTTTCATCATTAACCGGATAATATGGTTCATCCCCCAGTTTCCACTCCGAACTGTATTCCCGGCTGATTACAGTCTTTGGAATGTCATTTCCTTCTGAATCTTTTCCAAACTCAAACCATTTATGCTCAATAATACGAGTCCATGGTGTCTGACGGTCTGTATAATTGACTGCGGCATTCCCCTGATAATTTTCCTGATCCAGAAGTTCTGTCTCAAATCTTACTGATCTGTATTCCAGTGTTCCAAGTTCATATCCGAAATATGCATCGATCGGTCCGGTATAAATAACTTTCTCGGCCAGCGCATCTAACGCCTCTTTATTCTCCAGATACTCTGTATTCAGACGGACTTCGATTCCATCCAGAAGATTTTCAACCATCTTTGTATATCCTCCGACAGGAATTCCCTGATATAACGCATTAAAATAATTATTATCAAATGTCAGACGCACAGGAAGTCTTTTGATAATAAACGCCGGAAGTTCCCTGCAGTCACGTCCCCACTGCTTCTCCGTATATCCCTTGATCAGCTTTTCGTAAATGTCTCTTCCAACCAGGGAAATTGCCTGTTCTTCCAGATTCTCCGGCTCTTTTGTTATCTCTTTTCTCTGCTCTTCAATCTTCGCTTTTGCTTCCTCCGGAGTAACTACTCCCCACATCTTATTAAATGTATACATATTAAAAGGAAGTGAATACAATTCACCCTTATAATTAGCCACCGGCGAATTCGTAAAACGGTTAAACTCTGCGAACTGTGTAATATAATTCCATACTTTTTTGTTATTTGTATGGAATATATGTGCACCATATTTATGTACATGGATTTTTTCTATCTCTTCCGTATATACATTTCCGGCAATATTCGGGCGTTTATCGATCACCAGAACGGATTTTCCCGTTTTCCTGGCCTCATGTGCAAACACTGCTCCGTATAATCCGGAACCAACTACCAAATAGTCATATTTTTTCATGTTCAGTTCTTCCTCTTCTTTATTTATATTCTTTCAGGTAATAGGATTATTCTATCATATATCTTGGTTAACTGAAAGATGCTGTCTTATTTTTTGTATCATTTCGCTCTTTCACTTTATCACGTTACCAAACGATTGCATTTCTTTACCGAACATATTATACTATTTAAAAATGAAATAATTCAATTTGAGGTGAAATTATGCATAAAGAATTTTTAATGGGAAATGCTGCCATTGCCCTCGGTGCTGTTGCCGCCGGCGTCAATGTTGTGGCAGGCTATCCCGGAACACCATCTACCGAAGTGCTCGAAACAGTTGCCAAAAACCGGCCGGACGATGTCTACGTAGAATGGTCCGTGAATGAAAAAGCCGCAATGGAACTGGCTGCCGGAGCAGCTTATGCCGGAGCCCGGTCAATGGTAACTATGAAACAGGTCGGACTAAATGTGGCATCTGATCCTTTGATGAGCCTGGAATATGTTGGAATCAAAGGAGGAATGGTCATTCTTGTCGCAGATGATCCTGGCCCGATCTCTTCTCAGACCGAGCAGGATACCAGGCATTTTTCCAGATTTTCCAAACTCCCTTGCTTTGATCCATCATCCGCTCAGGAAGCGTATGAGATGATCCAGGAAGCTTTCGAGTATTCTGAAGAATATGGTACTCCTGTGTTCTTACGACCAACCACAAGAGTCTGTCATGGCTATGCCTCCGTCACAGTAAAGGACGAGAAAGAATTTACGCAGCATAAACCCGAAGGATTCATCAAAGATTCCAAACGCTGGGTCATCTTCCCAAGATTATCTTTCATGAATCACCAGAAGATCGAAGCGCGAAACAGAGAATTATCAGATGTCTTTTCTTCTTATGACAAGAATAAGATTCATCCGTCCTGCGAAACATTTAAAGATTCAAAGAAAGGGATTGCAACCGGAGGAATCAGTTATACCTATGCAATGGAAACATTAAAGAACACTGGTATGGTAAAAAACTTAAAAGTTGCAACTCCTCATCCATTTCCGGAAAAACTGGCCGTTGAATTTCTGACTGGTCTGGATGAAGTTCTTTGTCTGGAGGAATTAGATCCGGTCATCGAGCGGGAACTTACCTACATCTGTGGGAAATACCACCTTCCGGTAAAAATACGTGGAAAACTAAGCGGAGACACTGCCTGTGCCGGAGAAAATACCAGAGACAGCGTAACTTCCTATATTAATACTTTTCTCGGCCTTTCCGACCGGAAAGACGCCGGACTTCCTGTAGCGCCGGAACTTCCGGTCCGTCCGCCGGTACTCTGTGCCGGATGTCCGCACCGTGCTTCTTTCTACGCGGTCAAAAAAGCTATGAAGGGAAAGAAAACTATTTTCTGTGGGGATATTGGCTGTTACACACTTGGAAATGCCATGCCGCTCGACATGGTTGACACCTGTCTGTGTATGGGTGCCGGACTGAATATTGCACAAGGGGTAGAAAAAGTTGAACCCGATACAACTTGTTTCGCATTCGTCGGCGACTCTACCTTTTTTGCATCTGCAATCACAGGTGTTGTTAATGCCGTTTATAATCAGGCCAATATGGTACTCATTGTACTGGATAACTCCACAACTGCCATGACCGGTCATCAGCCTCATCCCGGAACCGGACACACTGTTATGGGAGAGATTGTCCAAAAAATCAATATCGAACAGGTACTTCACGGAATCGGTGTAACAGACGTTGAAACTGTTAATCCATTAGACCTGCATACATCTGTAGAATGCGTACAGAAGATGGCAGAGCGTTCCGGTGTGAAGGCAATCATTTTCAAATCACCTTGCATTGCAGTCACAAAACCGGCCGCACCTCTTCATGTTTCCTCTGACAAATGTATCGGCTGTAAAAAATGTATAAAAGAACTGGGATGCCCGGCTATCGTTCTTAATAACGGCAATGTCTGTATTGACAGTTCAATGTGTACAGGATGCGGCCTTTGCAGTCAGGTCTGCCCGGTAACTGCTATTACAGGAGGTGAAGATCATGAATAATCAGAAAAATATTGTCCTCTGTGGAGTTGGTGGTCAGGGAACTGTCCTCGCTTCCAAGCTGCTCGCAGCAGCAGCCATGAGTAAAGATATTCCGGTCATGAGTGCCGAAACGATCGGTATGGCACAACGAGGCGGAAGTGTATTCAGTCATCTTCGTATGGGAAATGATCTGTATTCTCCTATGATCGAAACAGGAACTGCTGATCTTATTATAGGATTTGAACCTGGTGAAACGGTCCGGATGCTTCCTTACCTGAAAACCGGTGGACACGTTGTTGTAAGCACCCGTGCAGTTAAACCTGTTACTGCTACTCTAAGTGGTTTTGACTACGATGCCCCCCAGATGCTCGATTACCTGAAAGCAAATGTTCCGAATCTCACCTTTGTAAATGCTGATCAGGCATGCAGCGATATTGGTTCCTCCAAGGTACTGAATATGGTACTTTTAGGAGCCGCCATCCGTACCGGAGTATTGGATTTTACCATCTCTGAAATCGAAAGCATTATGAAGCAGACACTTCCGGAGAAGTTCCACGAGATGAATCTCCGGGCACTGAATTACAATATATAACAATCAGATCTATCATTAACCAACCGCTCCTGCATTATTGATATATAGGAGCACACCAAAAGAAAGGCGAGGGCATACATATGCAAATTACTGAAACACAAATCGCACAAGTCAACAAACAGATCAAGGCACTTCTTTCCGCAGAAAGTTTCTATGGAAAGAAATTAGAAGAAGCCGGCGTTAACAGCATCCAGTCTGCTGAAGATTTTCAGAAGCTTCCGTTTTCCGAAAAAAATGATCTGAGAAATGCTTATCCTCTTGGACTTATGACTGCCCCGGAAGAAAAAATTGTCCGCATTCATTCATCTTCCGGTACAACAGGACTGCCTGTCATCATCCCATATACCCAGAAAGATGTTGATGACTGGGCTGTCATGTTCAAACGTTGTTATGAAATGGCCGGTATGACAAATATGGACCGCATCCAGATTACACCGGGATATGGTCTCTGGACCGCCGGAATCGGTTTCCAGGCAGGAGCAGAAAGATTAGGCAGCATGGTTATTCCAATGGGACCTGGTAACACGGACAAACAGTTACAGATGATGATGGATATGAAAACAACCGTTCTTGGTTCTACCTCATCTTATGCCCTTCTTCTTGCAGAAGAAATCCAAAAACGAGGGATTAAAGACAAGATTCATCTTAAAAAAGGTATCATTGGTTCCGAACGCTGGGGTGAAAAGATGCGGAAACGTATCACAGAGGAACTTGGTATAGAAATCTATGATATCTATGGCCTGACCGAGATCTACGGACCAGGAATTGGAATCAGTTGTTCCCATGACTGTGGTATGCACTACTGGGATGATTATATTTACATCGAAATTATTGATCCTGTTACAGGCGAAGTATTACCTGACGGTGAACTTGGAGAGATTGTCATTACTACATTAGTAAAAGAGGGGGCTCCTCTTATCCGTTACCGTACCCACGACCTTTCCCGTATCATTCCTGGAGACTGCCCTTGTGGAAGCAAATTCCCTCGTCTTGATACCATCATGGGACGTACAGACGATATGATGAAGATTAAAGGTGTCAACGTATTCCCTGCACAGATTGAGGAAATCCTGAAAGAATTTCCTGAGGTATCCAGTGAATACCAAATCCGTATCTCTCATCTGGAAGGAAAAGATACCATGCGTATCTATGTTGAGACAAACGGAACCGTAGACTTCCTGGATCTCGCAAAACGTATTGCTTCTAAAGTTAAAAGCCGTATTGGATTTACACCGCTTGTAAAAGTAGTAGAGATCGGCTTGTTGCCTCGAAGCGAGAAAAAGACCAAACGTGTCATCGACGAACGTTACGAATAATAATATAATATAAAAAGAAATACATCATTGAAGCTGATTCTTCGTTTTTTGAAGTAACCTGCGAAATGATGTATTTCTTTTTATATTATATTGTTTTCGTTTATAAACCAAGTTCATCGGATATAGCGCACATTTCTTCCAGACCTATATCAATCAGATCTTCCAGCATCAAACCTGTAAACTCAATACTTTCCATGTAATCTCTGTTGGCTCCTTTTGCGAATCTTGCTTCGTTAAAACGCTTTAATACGGATTTTCTTTTTACACTTGCGATCTTTTTATCCGGATAAATCTGTGCAACCGCTTTTAAAAATCCACTCATCGGATCTGCTGCAAGAAGTGCATACTGAATCTTAGTTCTAGCTTTTACACCGCTTTTTGGATTATGTGCACAAATGGCTCCGAAAAGGATCGGATCATCAATTCCTTCTTTCTTTAGGATTTCTACAGATGTCGGTCCATGTACGCTAAGATCATGCTGCCAGTCACACTGCTCCTCATCAAGATCATGCAAAAGTCCTGCAATTCCCCAATATTCTACATCATCCGGTGCAAGACGTTTGGCAAGTCCCCTCATAATTGCCTCCACAGCCAGAGAATGTGTGATATAATGTTCTCCTTTCATATATTTGGTTAAGATTTCATACGCCTGATCTCTTGTCATCTTTGTTCCCTCCTGTAATATTTTCTCGATAATATTGTTTACCGCCATTTTAACACACTAACAGAGTAATGTAAACAAGTGTAAAATCTGCCGATAATACATACAGAGAAAAAGAGCAGTGAAACATTTTTTGTTCCTCTGCTCTTGCATTACGCTGTTACTGACTTATCTGCAATTGTCCCCGAAGGCATACAATACTGTTCTTCTACTCTTCTGGTACAACAATCAGTTCTTTTGTATAGTCATTCAGGACTTCGCATCCATCTTCTGTAATAAGTACAAGGTCTTCGATACGAACACCGATGTTCTCATCTGGAAGGTAGATTCCCGGCTCTACTGAGAAGCACTGTCCAACTTTGATGATATCTGTGTTAACAGATGATACATCACCGAACTCGTGATCTTCCAGTCCGATAGAATGTCCTGTTCTGTGTGTGAAGTATTCTCCGAATCCTTTTTCTTCGATGTAGTTTCTTGCTGCAAGGTCAACATCGCACATTCTGTTACCTGGTTTTGCAGCTGCAATACCACGTAAGTTAGCCTCTAATACTACATTGTATACTTCTCTTGCACGGTCAGATACTTCCCCAATGAATACAGTTCTTGTCATATCTGATGCATAATTGTCTTTGAATCCACCGATGTCAAGGATTACACAGTCTCCGCGTTTTCCTTTTGAATCATCTGTTACATGATGTGGATCTGCAGCACCGTGTCCATATGCTGTAATTGGATCGAATGATACGTCTTCGCATCCGAGTTCTTTGTAGATCTCACGCATCTTTGCATTTAATTCTTTCTCTGTTAATCCTTTTGCTACCCATGGAATGATCTTGTCCATAGCAATATCATTTATCTTAGAAGACTTTCTCATGAGATCCTGTTCTTTCTCATCTTTTACCATACGGATGTAATCGATGATCGGAGATCCGTTCACGAATTTGCTTCCTCCGCCCAGTTCCTGCAGACGAATAAGGAATTTAGAAGGCCATGTCTTGTCGATTCCCATAGTCTTATCTTTTTCCACATATTTGCTTAAGATCTCTACTCCGTCTTCGATATCATCATAGTAAATAATATCTACTCCGAGATCTGACTCCTGTGGGAATAATTTGTTGATCATCATCTTATGATTTCCGTTCACATTCAGATACAATGCCAGAAGTCTTTCTCCTGGAAAGATCCATTTTCCTGTCAGATAGAAAATCGCAACAGGATCAGAAATGATCATCTGTGGAATCTCATGCTCCTCCATTGATTTTAATACTCTTGTAAGTTTACCTTGATCCATAATAGAAACCCAACCTTTCTTAAATGTTGACAGAATCTGTTGCTTTTTTTCGCCGATTCTCACTGACAATTATTATAGACTTTCTGAATATAAAAGTCAATTTATTCTATTGTTCTTTGATAAATATCCATAAACTTCTTTTTTTTAAAAAGTCAGAAGATTAATAGATGTTATCTACAGGACCTGCCACCGGCAGCTCCTTACGAACGCATGGCAATAAAAAAGAAATCATTCACACTTTCGCATGTGAATGATTTCTCTTTATAAACTGTTCTATTTTATTCTTCGTCTTCAGATGTTGCAGTTACTGCTTCCTCATCAGAAGCACCTTCCTGCTTCACATCTTCTGCATCTCCGAATTCAAAATCAAAATCATCTTCAAAGTCCAGTTCGTCTTCCATTTCCATCTCTGTATTCAGCTTGATGTCACGGTATTTTCTCATACCTGTTCCGGCTGGGATATGTTTACCGATGATAACGTTCTCTTTCAGACCTACCAGCGGATCGACTTTACCTTTGATAGCAGCTTCTGTCAGGACTTTTGTTGTCTCCTGGAATGAAGCGGCTGACAGGAATGAATTTGTAGCAAGGGAAGCTTTTGTAATACCCATGATGATCTGCTCACCTGTTGCAGGTTCTTTACCTTCTGCTTCCAGAGCTTCATTTACATCCTCAAACTCAAGTCTGTCAACATTTGTTCCCGGAAGGAATTCTGTGTCTCCGGACTCTTCGATACGGATCTTCTTCAGCATCTGACGAACGATAACCTCGATATGCTTATCGTTGATTTCTACACCCTGCAGACGGTAAACTCTCTGAACTTCCTGGATCATGTAATCCTGTACGGCACGAAGTCCCTTGATTCTCAGGATATCGTGTGGGTTTACACTACCTTCTGTCAGTTCGTCACCGGCTTCAAGCTCAGCTCCGTCAGCTACTTTAATACGTGATCCATAAGGGATCAGATATGCTTTGGATTCGCCTGTTTCTCTATTTGTAACGATGATCTCACGTTTCTTCTTAGTGTCATTTAAGTTAGCAGTTCCTGCGATCTCTGTGATGATTGCAAGTCCCTTAGGCTTTCTTGCCTCGAAAAGCTCCTCGACACGAGGAAGACCCTGTGTGATATCTCCACCGGCTACACCACCACTATGGAATGTTCTCATAGTCAGCTGTGTACCAGGTTCTCCGATTGACTGTGCGGCGATGATTCCGACAGCTTCACCAACCTGTACCGGCTCACCAGTTGCCATGTTGGCTCCGTAACATTTTGCACATACACCGCTGTGTGAACGGCATGTAAGGATTGTACGGATCTTAATCTGTGTCAGCGGTTCACCCTTCTCGTCAACACCCTTCTTGCAGATCAGTTCTGCACGCTTAGGTGTTACCATATGGTTTGCTTTTACAAGGATATTTCCATCTTTGTCTACAATGTTCTCACAGATGTAACGTCCTGTGATACGTTCCTGTAAGCTTTCGATGACCTCGTTTCCATCCATGAATGCTTTTACATACATTCCCGGAATCGGCATTCCAGGTTTTGCACAGTCTACTTCGTGGATGATCAGCTCCTGCGATACGTCTACCAGACGTCTTGTCAGGTATCCGGAATCGGCTGTACGAAGAGCAGTATCTGACATACCTTTTCGAGCTCCATGTGCAGACATGAAGTACTCCAATACGTCCAGACCTTCACGGAAGTTAGACTTGATTGGCAGCTCGATCGTATGACCTGTTGTATCGGCCATCAGACCACGCATACCTGCAAGCTGTTTGATCTGTCTGTTGGAACCACGGGCACCGGAGTTTGCCATCATATAAATGTTGTTATATTTTCCCAGACCTGCCAGCAGTGCTGCCGTAATCTTATCATCGGCAATGTTCCATGCCTCGATAACCTTCTGGTGACGTTCCTCATCCGTCATCAGACCACGTCTGAGTTTCTTTGTAATCATATCAACCTTGGATTCTGCTTCCTCTAGATATTCTGCCTTTTCCTTAGGAATTTCCATATCGGAAACGGATACGGTCATTGCCGCTCTTGTGGAGAATTTATAACCCAGAGATTTGATTTTATCCAGTACGGATGCTGTTTCTGTTGCACCGCAGCGGTTGATGCACTTATTGATAACCTTACCGATTGCCTTCTTATCTACCAAGAAGCTGATTTCGTAATCGAATTTTGTTTCCTCGTTTGTTCTATCAACGTAGCCCAGATTCTGAGGAATTGCTTCATTAAAGATAATACGGCCAACGGTTGTCTGTACCATTCTTGTTTCGGGTACGCCGTCAAATTCCAGCGTTCTTCTTACTCGGATGATTTCCTGCAGGCTTACCTCGTGGTTATCGTATGCCAGTATTGCTTCCTTTTCATCCTTGAAGGGGCGAATCATCAGATCGCCTGCTTTTTTGATTACATTGCCTTCCGCATCCAGAATATCCTCTGTGTATCTCTGGTTCAGATCGTCTCTTTCCAGAGTCAGATAATACATACCCAGAATCATATCCTGGGAGGGTACGGTTACAGGTGCACCATCGGAGGGCTTCAGCAGGTTGTTGGGAGAAAGCAGCAGGAATCTGCATTCTGCCTGTGCTTCTACGCTCAGAGGAACGTGAACCGCCATCTGGTCACCATCGAAGTCGGCGTTAAATGCGGTACATACCAGAGGATGCAGCTTAATCGCACGGCCTTCTACCAGAACGGGTTCAAATGCCTGAATCCCCAGTCTGTGCAGTGTCGGCGCACGGTTCAGCATAACGGGATGCTCTCTGATAACCTCCTCCAGAATATCCCAAACCTCTGTCTGCAATCTTTCTACCATTCTCTTAGCAGATTTGATGTTGTGAGCCAAGCCATCCTCTACCAGCTTCTTCATCACAAAGGGCTTAAACAGCTCGATTGCCATTTCCTTCGGCAGACCGCACTGATAGATTTTCAATTCGGGACCTACAACGATAACGGAACGGCCGGAGTAGTCAACACGCTTGCCCAGCAGGTTCTGACGGAAACGGCCCTGTTTGCCCTTCAGCATATCAGAAAGAGATTTCAGCGCACGGTTGCCGGGGCCCGTTACGGGGCGGCCGCGGCGACCATTATCAATCAGTGCGTCAACTGCTTCCTGCAGCATTCTCTTTTCGTTTCTTACAATAATATCGGGTGCGCCCAGATCCAGCAGTCTTTTCAGACGGTTGTTTCTGTTGATAACCCTTCTATACAGGTCATTCAGGTCACTTGTTGCGAAACGGCCACCGTCCAACTGTACCATAGGACGAATTTCGGGCGGAATTACCGGAATCGCATCCAGAATCATCCATTCGGGCTTATTGCCGGAAAGACGGAAGCTTTCGATTACCTCCAGCTTCTTGATAATACGCACGCGCTTCTGCCCTGTGGTGTCCTGCAGCTGTGCCTTCAGCTCTACGGATTCCTTTTCCAGATCAATGTCCTGCAAAAGCTTCTTAATCGCTTCTGCGCCCATTGCCGCCTCAAAGGTATTGCCGTATTTATCATAAGCCTCTCTGTATTCTCTTTCTGTCAGAAGCTGTTTGTACTGCAATTCTGTATCCCCTGCATCCAGTACGATGTAGGATGCAAAGTACAGAACCTTTTCCAATGCTCTGGGGCTCATGGAAAGGATCAGACCCATTCTGGAGGGAATCCCCTTGAAATACCAGATATGGGAAACGGGAGCGGCCAGCTCAATATGGCCCATTCTCTCACGTCTTACCTTTGCTTTTGTTACCTCAACGCCGCAGCGGTCGCAGACAACGCCTTTGTAACGGATTCTTTTATATTTACCACAATGACATTCCCAGTCTTTTGTGGGCCCGAAAATTCTTTCGCAGAACAGACCGTCCTTTTCAGGTTTCAGTGTTCTATAGTTAATGGTTTCAGGTTTTTTGACTTCACCTCTGGACCATTCATGGATTTTTTCGGGAGATGCCAAACCAATCTTGATGGAATCAAACACGATTCCCTGATCTGTATTCTGTGTGCTCATGGGTTTGTTCTCCTTTCTTATTCTTCATCCTCGTAATCGAAATCGTCAGCGGAATCGCCGGAGTAATCATCGGAAAGCAGGTCGCTGTTGTCCGCCTCCACGCCGGTTTCATCGTCAAAGAGAAATTCTCTCATCAGCTCCTCCTCTGCTGTCATGGTACGAGGCTGACGGTATTCGTCCTCTTCGTAGCCGTCGATGTTTACATTCAGATCATCCACATCTTCGATGCATTCCTTAATTTCAACCTCTGTCTGATCCTCACGCAGCACGCGGATATCCAGTGCCAGAGACTGCAGCTCCTTCAGCAGTACCTTGAAGGATTCGGGAACGCCGGGTTCAGGGATATTTTCACCCTTTACGATTGCTTCGTATGTTTTTACACGACCAACGATATCGTCGGATTTTACTGTCAGAATTTCCTGCAGGGTATAGGCTGCGCCGTATGCCTCCAGTGCCCAAACCTCCATTTCACCGAAACGCTGACCGCCGAACTGTGCTTTACCGCCCAAGGGCTGCTGGGTAACCAGAGAGTAAGGGCCTGTGGAACGTGCGTGAATCTTTTCGTCTACCAGATGGTGCAGCTTCAGATAGTGCATGAAGCCGATGGTTACACGGTTGTCGAAGGGCTCGCCGCTGCGGCCGTCTCTCAGCTGAACCTTACCGTCTCTGCCAAGTGCAACGCCCTTCCATTCTTCTCTGTGGTCTCTGTTTGCATACAGTTCATCATAAATGTCACCATTCAGCAGAGGCTTCCATTTTTCAGAGAATTCCTCCCAGCTTGTGTTGACATAATCATTTGCCATTTCCAGTGTATCCATGATGTCGATTTCGTTCGCACCATCGAATACAGGTGTGCTGATTTTCCAGCCCAGTGCCTTTGCCGCCAGGGACAGGTGGGTTTCCAATACCTGCCCGATATTCATACGGGAAGGAATGCCCAGAGGGTTCAGCACGATATCCAGAGGACGGCCGTTCGGCAGGAAGGGCATATCCTCTACAGGCAGTACACGGGAAACAACACCCTTGTTACCGTGACGGCCCGCCATCTTGTCACCAACGGAGATTTTACGCTTCTGTGCAATATAAACACGAACCAGCTGGTTTACGCCGGGGCCTACATCATCGCCGTTTTCTCTTGTGAATACCTTTACGTCTACAATGATACCTGTTTCGCCGTGAGGTACACGCAGGGAGGTATCTCTTACCTCTCTCGCCTTTTCGCCGAAGATAGCACGCAGCAGTCTTTCCTCTGCTGTCAGCTCTGTTTCCCCCTTCGGCGTTACCTTACCAACCAGAATATCGTTGGGGCGTACCTCAGCACCGATGCGGATAATACCTCTGTCATCCAGATCCTTCAGCGCATCCTCGCCCACGTTGGGAATATCTCTTGTGATTTCTTCAGGCCCAAGCTTTGTATCTCTTGCGTCTGCTTCAAATTCACTGATATGAACGGAGGTATAAACGTCCTCCTGTACCAGCTTTTCGCTCAGCAGAACGGCGTCCTCGTAGTTGTAGCCTTCCCATGTCATGAAGCCGATCAGAGGGTTTTTGCCCAATGCCAGTTCGCCCTTGCAGGTGGAAGCACCGTCTGCGATAATCTGGTCTGCCTCTACTCTCTGTCCCAGGTCTACAATAGGCTTCTGGTTCAGACAAGTGCTCTGGTTAGATCTCTGATATTTGATCAGCTTATATACATCTCTCTGAGAGTTATCATTTCTGATTACAATTTCATCTGCGGAAACTCTTTCCACAATACCGGGGTTCTTCGCAATAATGCAGATACCGGAGTCCTTCGCAGTCTTATATTCCATACCTGTGCCGACAACAGGGGAATCTGTTACCAGCAGGGGTACTGCCTGACGCTGCATGTTAGATCCCATCAGCGCACGGTTCGCGTCATCGTTTTCCAGGAAGGGAATCAATGCAGTCGCAACGGATACCATCTGCTTGGGCGAAACGTCCATCAGCTGTACCTGTTTTCTGTCTACCTCGATGATTTCCTCTTTGCGTCTACCGGAAACCTTCTTATGCACAAAATGTCCCTCTTCATCCAGAGGCTCATTCGCCTGTGCTACGTTGTAGATTTCTTCTTCGTCCGCAGTCACATAGATAAATTCATCTGTAACAACGGGCTCCTCACCGCTCTGGTCAACCTTTCTGTAGGGTGCCTCAATGAAGCCGTATTCATTGATGCGTGCGAAGGTTGCCAGTGTATTGATCAAGCCAATGTTCGGGCCTTCTGGTGTCTCAATGGGGCACATTCTGCCGTAATGAGAATGGTGAACGTCACGCACCTCGAAGCCGGCTCTGTCTCTGGACAGACCGCCGGGGCCCAGTGCGGAAAGTCTTCTCTTGTGTGTCAGCTCGGACAGAGGGTTATTCTGGTCCATGAACTGAGACAGCTGAGAGCTGCCGAAGAATTCCTTAATTGCCGCTGTAACAGGGCGCACGTTAATCAGTGCCTGTGGTGTTACCACAGCCAGATCCTGTGTTGTCATTCTTTCGCGCACCACACGCTCCATTCTGGACAGACCGATGCGGTACTGGTTCTGAAGCAGCTCACCTACGGCACGGATTCTACGGTTGCCCAGGTGGTCGATATCATCGGCATTTCCTGCGCCGTATTCCAGATGCAT
>ENA-OPBS01001367-OPBS01001367.1-human-gut-metagenome-genome-assembly--contig:-NODE-1367-length-18820-cov-3.183959_pt1 | contig 18820 bp, 19 predicted proteins | sample MGYA00241074_ERZ501463 | MGnify/ENA primary metagenome ERZ501463 (study PRJEB25962, sample SAMEA2042578) | human gut metagenome | biome: human gut; feature: human-associated habitat; material: faeces...
CAGATGCTCAGTTCGCAGGATCTTCTTCCGTACCGGCTCATGTTGAGATGATGGGACTTATCGGAGCAGGAAACAACCCGATGGTTGGTATGACTGTAGCTGTTGCAGTTTCCATCGAGGAAGCAGCAAAAGAAGGTAAATTCTAAGATAGGTGCAAAAAACCTTGATTTTATGGGGCTTTTCAAGTCGTAGTTTGGCTTGGGAAGCTCTTTTTGTATCGGCAAGACACATGTAAGCCACACTTGAGTTTATGATGGGTTGCCCCTTTTTAAACTAGAGATTTTGACATCTCCACTCTACAGAGTTACAATGCCAGACAATACAAGGGTAGACAGGCTCGTTATATTTGACTGACCCCATTGGAAACTGTATACTAGCCGGTGTCAATGGTGCAGGTAAGTCAACCCTTTATGAAGCATTAAATGAATTAAAAGGAATGCCACGCATAAACACTGATGAGATTGTAAAAGAAAGAGTGAAAATAAGGATAAATAAGGGTGGACATGGAATTTCAGAAGAAGATATTGAAAGACGTTATGTAGAGACATTCAAAAATTTAAAAGATGTTTTAAAATATTGTGATTTGGCAGCGTTCTACGATAACACGAAAAACTTTCACCGTTTTGCCATTTTTCGTAATGGTGAGATTGCTAGGATATCCACTATTTTACCGACATGGTTTAAGGAGAAAGAACTTGTTTGTTCTACAAACCTGTCTGTCAGCGTTAGTAATAAATTATTATAAATACTTCTTTATCACTGTAAAACTAAGGGCTATCGCAGTTCGTAATGTTCTGCGACAGCCTTTAATTCTGCCGTGTAGTACATGCGAGGCAGTACGTAACTTTAGGTATCAGCGTTCTTGCTGCAGACAGATTATTTGAGTTCGGTTCGTCTAATGACCACAAAAGATGTAGTTCCTAAAATGCCGATAATGAGTAATAAAGAGAAAGAGGGATAGAAGTAGTTAATTGTATCGCCCTTCACAAAACCGGCTGCTTTCATAAAGAAATTTAAAATATTTTTTACCAGTTCAGCGGAAAATACATATCTGAATAATGCAGTGATAAGCACTATGCATCCGATGAAAAGAATGCCGCAATAGATAGACATGGTTTTGCCTATTTTATTGATTATAAGTATCGTTAAATATAGAAGACAACAAAACATTACATACACAAGGAAGAGCCAGAGCCAGTTCATCACTATATTGTCATAGCCGTAGATTCCGCTGTATAGGGATGTATAATCCTTATTAAAATAATGAAGAAAATTTCCTACGACTGTATCTATAAATGCCATGATTCCGGACATAAAACTAAATAAAGAAAGCGCCGCAATGAAAATATATTTACGTGTAAATCCGTTTTGTATAAGTGTTTTAAAATCTTCTTTAAACCCTAAGGCGCCCAAAATGCTTACGAAAAACAAAGTATTGATTTCCAAACAATTTGTTCCGACATTTTCAAAGCTTCCGGAGACAATGCCGATGATCAGAGTGATAAGTCCGACGATTGCATATTGGATTGCGTAGAAGATCCATATATATTTAAAAGAGGTCATGCATTCGTATTGGATGATTGATTTTAATTTATTCATACTATTTTCCGCCTTTCTCTGTCAATTTTACGAATAATTTTTGTAAATTCATGGATGAAAAATGAAGGCTGCTGTCCGGGGGGATGGACGTTTTGTTATCTAATATATAGGCGATTTTCATATTGCCTAATTCGTCATGCCCGATCACGTTTTTATCTGAGCAATACTGATCAACTTCGTGAGAGATTCCTGAGACACTGTATCCTGTTTCTAAAAGACTCTCAACAGTATCTTGTAATATAATCTTTCCGTGATCGATCAAAACAACTTCTTCAATAATATTTGTTACTTCTTCAATCAAGTGTGTAGCGATAATGATTGTTCGTTCATTATTTTCAAAATCTTGTAAAAGCAGTTCATAAAACAGTTCTCTATGATTTGCATCTAATCCTAAGACTGGTTCGTCAAAGATTACATAAGGAATATTTAATGACAATGCCGCTGTTAATTTAAAAATGGATTGGTAACCTTTAGATAACGATCTGAATTTTTTGTTGATGTCAAGGTCAAACATTTTGGCAATAGTCAAGGCCTTATTTAAATCAAAACAATCATAAAACCGATTGATCCACCTGAAGTGTTCTTTTATTTTTAAATCTTTATCATATAAATCAGCTTCGCTCATACAAAACACTTTTTCGTGTACCTGCATATTTTCTTTTGCCGGAATGTCATCTACAAGAATCATTCCTTCGTCGGCAAAAATACGATTTGCGATTATATTGATAAGTGTAGATTTGCCCGCTCCGTTTCGCCCCAAAAGGCCGTAAATTTTTCCGAACTCAAAGGAAAATGAAACATCGTCAAGGGCTGTTAAATTATTATATTTTTTTGTGATATTTTTAATCTGAATTTTGTTCATGTTCAAAACCCCTTTCTATTAATGAAATAATTTCTTCTTTTTTCATATGCAGTTTGGATGCCTCTTGAATCAATGCAGCAACGTATTGTTCGTAAAACTGACTTTGCCGTTTTAATAGGATTTTATTGACTGCTCCCTTTTTTACAAACATGCCCAACCCTCTTTTCTTGTATATGATTTCCTCGTCTACTAAAAGATTCATTCCTTTTAAGACAGTATGAGGATTAATATTCAATAAAGAGGAGAGTTCATTTGTCGAAGGGATTTTTGTTTCTTCAGGAAACACTTTTGTAAAAATGGAGTCTTCAAGCTGCTCAGCTATTTGAATAAAAATAGGTTTTTCTATATTAGGATTGATATGCATCGTATCACCACCTTGTGCATTAGTTTGTTAGTTGAGTAACTAACTAGCTTTGAGTATAGTATATGTACGGAAGAATGTTTTGTCAATACTCAAAAAATAAAATATTTGAATTACTATTTACAAAATACAAACAAAATGATATCATAATGATATCAAACAAGAACAGGAGGGATAATGATGAAAGAAAAAGTACTGAATAATAAGAAAAACGGAATGCTTGTCTTGATTCTAACAACATTGTTGTATCTATTGTCAATCGCAGTCTGCGTTGTGGGAGCTATGATCGGAAATCCGTTGCTGCTCGGGATCAGTATTTTTTGGATGTGTGTAGGCTGGTTTCCGTATTGTGGACTGCGTGTGCTGAAACCTCAAGAAGCGCTTGTGTTGACATTGTTCGGAAAATATACAGGCACATTGAAAGGAGAAGGATTTTATGCGGTAAATCCGTTTTGTACAAGTGTAAATCCGGCGGCGGATACACATCTAAATCAAAGTGGTGATGTTGACAACAGTACAAGAAAATCTTCACTTTCAGGATTATTGGCAGGCACTTCGGAAAAATCCGGTTTGGAATCGGCAGGAAAGAAGATTTCTTTAAAGATTATGACTTTGAACAACAGCCGTCAAAAGATTAACGATTGTCTCGGAAATCCGGTAGAAATCGGTATTGCGGTGATGTGGCGAGTTGTAGATACGTCAAAAGCGGTTTTTAACGTAGATAATTATAAAGAATATCTTTCTCTTCAGTGTGATACAGCTCTTAGGAATATTGTACGTGTTTATCCGTATGATGTTTCTCCGAATGTAGATACAACCGGCGATGGTGTAGCAGACGAGGGAAGTCTGAGAGGCTCCAGCGAGGTAGTGGCTGCAAGAATTCGTGATGAGATTCAAAAAAGAGTAAGTGAGGCAGGTCTGGAAATTCTGGAAGCAAGAATCACATATCTTGCCTATGCGCCGGAGATTGCGGCAGTGATGCTTCAAAGACAGCAGGCATCGGCTATTATAGACGCAAGAAAAATGATTGTAGATGGAGCGGTCGGAATGGTAGAAATGGCGCTTGATCGTCTCAGCGAAAAGAAAGTTGTAGAACTGGATGAAGAAAGAAAAGCTGCAATGGTTTCAAATCTTCTTGTCGTCTTGTGCGGCAACAAAGATGCGCAGCCTATTGTAAATTCGGGAAGTTTGTATTGATCATGGCAGATCAGAAAAAGAAACAGATTCCGCTTCGGCTTTCTGCAAAATTGTATGATGCCGTGGCAGCTTGGGCAGAAGATGATTTTCGCTCAGTCAACGGGCAGATTGAATATTTGCTGACCGAGTGTGTAAGGCAGAGAAAGAAAAACGGAAAATATGTATCGGAACATTTAGATGAACATCCTGAATTTGATATAAAATAAGAAGAATGATAAAAAAGAAACTGTATTGCAAATAGATATGAAATTCGTTTGCAGTACAGTTTTTTTCAACAGTGGTCGTTAAAGTCTAAGACTGCCGAAGAAGAGCTTTCAAAAGTTTTGTTTTATGATATACTGATAAACGAAAAGAAAAACAGCAGCGCAGCGAATGGAAGCTGTCATATTTGAATCGCACAGTCATAGAAGAGAGGAGTGGAGAAAAGTATGCGCGAAATGGAGTTTACGATTGAAGACACAGAAGCTTTAAAGCCGGGGATGGAAGTGGGAGTGACAGAAGGAGTCCTTCCGACGTCTTATTACTACACGATCGAGCACGCACTCGGGATGAGCGCTAATTTCAAACAGGCAGAGCGGTTAAAAACCAGAAGAGGAATTGTGAAAGAATTAAAAGAAACGCCGCAGTTTCATATTGCAGTATTGGAATTTGACGAGTAGCATATTAAAATGCTGCTTGTTAAAAAAGAAATAAAATGTTATAGTATGAATAAAACTAATAACATTTAAAAAGCTTGATACAAACAAGGCGGGGGAGATAAACTGATGAGCCAAAACGCAGAATCAAAATTTGTCAATACGAAAAATAAAAAATTTGATTTTTTTAAAAGTTGTATAAAAAAAGAAGTATGGGAATTATTTTGCAAGAAATTTAAAAGTGATGTTACAGCAGCATCATATAAATCCGATCTGTCAGAATTTTGTCGCTTTACGGAAAAGTGTTTTCAGGAAACAGATTTTTCGGATGTACAGAAATATTATATCTATATGCAAAAAAAGATAAAAAATGGACAGATCGGTCCATTGACAGTGACAAAAAAATTCAGGGAACTTCATTCTTTTTCAAAATTTTTGTTAGAAGAGTGGAGCGACAGATTAGAAGATGAGTCAAAAACAAGTTCGTTTAAAGACTATTTTGAACCGTATTTGAAACAACTGGTAAAGGAAAAAGAGTTGGCGAGGATGATTCCTTTGGAGCATATAGATCGATTGTTGACAGCATCGGCGGAAAATCATATGGTGTATACGATCTTAACTTTAATGTATAGGGCAGGACTGTCCTCTACGGAAATTATAGCATTGAAAGGGCCGGAAGATTTTGTACAGTATGGCGACGGATTGTATGTGTTTTTAAAAGGAAGGCAAGAGCCGTGTTATATACCGGAAGATGCAAAAGAAATTTTGTTTTCTTATTTGGAAGAATGGGAAGAAGGAAGATCCCTTTTTTATAATCGGAGCAAAAATCCTCTGAATACGATGTATATCAGCCGAATGATGAAGAAGTATTGTGAAAAGGCAAAAATTCCATCTTACAGCGCAGAAGCAGTGAGAAATTGCTGTGCGTTTAATTTGTTTGCATATGGTGCGACTGAAGAACAGGTATCGGATCAAATGGGAAGAACTGTGTGTCAGATCAAACGGTACAAAGGGATGGGATATAAAAAGAATCTGAAAAAACGCTCGGCAGATCTTGTGAAGATCCGAATCGAGCGTCCGATATAGAAAAACCTTTTGCTATTTTCTGCTGTGGAATATTTTAAAGGTATTTGCGGATCAGGCAGGAGATGATCCCCGCTGCACAAAGTCCGAATAAAACATTATGCATAGAACCGTATACTTCAAGTCCGCCCTTTAGTCCATAGATGATATCCGGAGTTTCGGGAAGAAACCGATTGATCCAGAATGCAGCATAGGAGGTGAGAAATACAAGTAAGAAAGAATTCAGTCCTCTGCCGGTATCTTCTTTGTGAACTCCCCATTGATCTCGAACTCTTACTTTCGTCATAGACCAGAGAAGTGCAATAAATTCGCTTAAAAGAAAAATAAGCGCAACAGATAAGTATGCGGCAAGTGAGAGAGGAACGGTTTTTGTATTAACAGCTTCCATAATATCTCCGTAGGGCGCACTTGCACGGAGAAATGTCCAAGAGGCGAATATCATGACAGCTAAAATTAAAAGAGCCGTCAGGCTGCGGATCAGAGAAGCGGAAATGTTGGAAAGGATACGTCCTCCTTTTCTGATAGGTGCAGCCAGAGGTATTTTAGAATTTTTTCTTCGTTTTTTCTTTTTGGTACGGTCATCGGGATCGGTGTGATCATAGTCACTGTTTTCATCATCACTTTCGTAGTATTCATCTTCATAGTCATCATCATAATAATCGTCATCATCATCATAGTCGTTATAGATGTCGTTACTTGACCTATATTCATTTGGAACGTATTCCTCATATGTCACTTCAAAATCATCATCAAATAACTCTTCAAATTCAGGATTTTTTCTCATAAAATAAAACTCCTTTTTTGGATAAGCTGATATAAAATTATTTCCTTATGTTATAACTTTTCCAAAAGAGATACAAGTGATAAAAGAGAATTTAAGAAATTTTTCATTGTTCTTTATGCGCCTTACGAAAGTGTAAGATGCATGCTTGGAAATGTAAGACAATCCATGTGGAAAAAATTTTTCTTTTTTCTACAATAAATACATACAGATATTTAGGAGGTAAAATGAGATGAAATTGTCTGTGAGCAGAATTGTCGGACGGCTGATCGGATGGCTGATGATCTTATTTATTGTTTTGATCATTATGCCGATTGGAATGATTTCTTCTATATTTTCATATTGTTTTAAAAATCTTTCCCAAATCTTAAGAAATACCTCGATGTTATCTTAAGAAGGGTCAAGTATTATTTAGGCTGTAAATAATAGCATTAAGAAATGAGAGATGAAAAAACGCTGTGTTTCAGCCCGTTAGGAGCATATGGAACACACTGAGGAGGAAAAGTTATATGAAATACATTACGTTTGCAGTTCCGTGTTATAATTCTGAAAATTATATGAGAAGATGTGTGGATTCTCTTCTTATCGGAGGGAAAGATGTAGAAATTATTCTGATCGATGACGGTTCTTCTGATCGTACTGCACAGATTGCCGATGAATATGAGATTGAATACCCGGATATTGTACGTGTTGTGCATAAGGAAAACGGGGGACATGGTTCCGGTGTGAATAAAGGACTCGAGTTGGCAAACGGTATTTATTATAAAGTCGTAGATTCGGATGACTGGTTTGATAAAGAATCATATCAGAAACTTCTTGTCAAGCTAAAAGCGTTTACAGGCGAGCGTCCGGATCTGATCGTATGTAATTATGTATACGATCACCTTGATGAAGGAATAAAAAAATCAATGGATTACAAAAATGTATTTCCGATTGAAAAACAGTGCACATGGGATGAAATCGGAAAGTTTTATCCGTCCCAATATTTGATCATGCACTCGCTCATGTTTCAGACGAAAGTGCTCAGAGAATCTGAAGTGAAACTGCCGGAGCATACATTTTATGTAGATAATCTGTTTTCATATAAGCCGCTTCCGTACGCCGAGACTATTTATTATATGGACATCGATCTGTATCATTATTACCTGGGCAGAGATGATCAATCTGTAAATGAAAAGGTGCTTATGAAAAGGATCGATCAGCAGATCTTGGTAACAGATCTTGTAACCCGCAGCGTTGATCTGGCGGAAGTAAAGAAAATCCATCCGAAATTAGAAGCATACATGGTGCGAAATATTTCAATTATGCTTACAATTTCATCTATCCATCTGCTCCTTATCGATACAGCCGATTCCTATAAAAAGCGAAAAGATATGTGGAATCATGTAAAAGAGTATAATGAAGCTCTTTACTATCGGCTTCGCTTTCGTACTTTGAGCGGTTTTACATATTTACCCGGAAAGATCGGCACAAGCTTGACAATCGGGGGATATCGTCTTGCAAAAAAAGTATATCGCTTTCAATAAAGAACGATGATCGGTAAAAAAGACAAAAGGAAAAATGTATTGTTAATCCGGAAGATTTACATTACAGGGGGAAAGGATGAACTAATATGACAGAAATATACATAGCATTTGTAGATACACCGGGAATTTTTGCTTCGATTATTCGAAGAGTAATTAAACAAAAATATATTCATGTGGCAATCGGGCTTGATGAGAATCTGGATGAAGCATACAGTATCGGAAGGAGACATCCGTCGATTCCTCTGATTGCAGGATTTGAAAAAGAAGAGAAAAGAAAAATTTTGCGGGCATTTCCGGGAGCGGATTATATGATCTGCTCAATTCCATGCACTCAAGAACAAAAGCAGTTTATTAAAGAGGAGCTTCATGAGGCGATGAAGAACAGATATCGCTATCATTATACAATTCTCGGACTTCCGTTTTTACTTTTCGGAAAACCGTTTTATCAAAAAAATCATTACACATGTTCTTCCTATGCTGCCGAGTTGCTTGAAAAGGCAGGCGTCTGTACATGGAACAAGCATTTTTCGCTTGTTACGCCAAAGGATTTTTATGAATATAAGGGGAAACAGAAAATTTTTGAAGGTAGTTTGAGAGAACTTACCGAAAGAGAGAAAAAGACATATCCGGAGTATGGAACACTTACTTTTCCGCCGATATCCCGCCCGGCATATCTATCTGCTGCGGGAAATTATATAACAATGGCGCATGTACATAATGTCCGGGAAGAAGAAAGAAAAGGACGGAGGAGAAGGTATGAGCGTTAAGAAACGAATTCTTGAAGTAACGATTTTCTTACTTGTAATGTTTTTGACGTTTTATACACTTTTCAGTGGGAAAAATCTTGGTGAAATTGCAAATGCCGTTTCAAAAATGTCAGTAGGATACTTGGTTCCGGCGGCTGCTCTTGCTATCTTTTTTGTATGCGCAGAAGGATATATGATCTGGTATCTGCTTCAGGCAATGAAAGCAAACCGAAGAAAAGAAGGAAGTTCTTTGATTCGTTGTATCCAATACTCTTTTATCGGATTTTTCTATTCTGGCATTACGCCGTCTGCAACAGGAGGACAGCCTGTGCAGCTCTATTATATGAGCAAAGACGGGAACAGAGGATCGGACAGTACGGTTGTGCTTATGACAGTTGCTGTTGTTTATAAATTTGTACTTGTAATTTTAGGAGCGGCGATTTTATTATTTTGGTACCGGCCTCTCTATTCGGAGTTAGGGAAATTTTTCCCTCTCTATCTTTTCGGACTTTTATTAAATGTAATTTTAGTTGTGGTCATAGCGGGAATTATGTTGATGCCGAATATTATGCTGCGATGTGCGCTTTTTTTTGAAAAGCTGTTTGTTAAAATGAGCATTTTGAAACCTTCTGAAAAGCGTCCTGAAAAAATTCACGAGTTTATCGGAAGTTATCAAAACGCAGTTTCATGGCTTAGGACACATAAAGGAAAGCTTTTGTTTATTGTGCTTGTTACATTTTTACAAAGATGTAGCGTATTTCTTTTGACATATATGGTATACCTTGGATTCGGGCTGCACGGAACCGGAATGATGAAAGTTATCCTTCTTCAAGCCGCAGTCTATATAGCGGTAGATATGCTTCCGCTTCCGGGAGCGCAGGGAATTACAGAGCTGATGTATCAAACTGTGTTTGCCCATGTATTTACCGGTACATATCTTATACCGTCCATGCTTGTAAGCAGAGGAATTAATTTCTACTTTTTGCTCATTGTCAGTCTTATTATTGTTTTGGTAAATAAAATTCGGTATAAATCGACGGTTTGCCGGAATGTAAAGATTGAAAACGAATAAAAGAGAAACAATAGATAATCATAAAAATAATAAAAAAGCATAGGTAAAATCTACTTGACAACTCCTTGCAGACATCTCAAAATGAATGAGAGAAAATGGTTTGCAAGGAGTTTTTTATGAATATTATAAATGTGGAACATCTCTATAAAATATACGGTGAGAAAATAATATTTGACGATGCGTCATTCGGAATTCAAAAAGGAGATAAAATCGGGATCGTAGGGATCAACGGTACCGGAAAATCAACGCTTCTTAAAATGATAGCAGGAGAAGAAACACCGGATAAAGGACAGATTATAAAACAAAAGGGACTGAAGCTTGCCTATGTGCCGCAAAATCCGGTTTTTTCAGAAGACAGTACGATTCGGTCATATGCATTAAAAAAAGGGGAAGAGAATTGGAAAGTAGAAAGTAATCTGACGGAATTAAATATCACCCGGTTTGATCAGAAAATCGAGCATTTATCAGGAGGACAGAAAAAACGGGTTGTGCTTGCAAAAATACTGTCAGATGATTTTGACGTACTTTTGCTGGATGAGCCTACGAACCATTTGGATGAAGCGATGATCCGATGGCTGGAAGAATATCTTCGGTCCTATAAAGGAACCGTTATTATGGTAACTCACGACCGGTATTTTCTTGACAGAGTTACAAATCGTATTTTGGAGATCAGTCATGGAAAAATGTATGGATACGACTCTGACTACTCAGGGTTTCTTGAACTGAAGGCGCAAAGAGAAGAGATGGAATCAGCATCTGAACGAAAGAGACAGAGTGTTTTGAGAATGGAACTTGAATGGGCGAAACGCGGGTGTCGTGCCAGAACAACGAAACAAAGAGCGAGACTGGAGCGTCTTGAACAACTGAAAAACGGAAATACTCCGATAAAAGATCAAACAGTAGAACTTGATTCGGTAGAAACCAGAATGGGGAAAAAGACGATCGAACTTCATCATGTGAGTAAAAAATACGGAGAAAAAGTGATACTGGATGATTTCAGTTATATTGTGTTAAAAAATCAAAGACTTGGAATCATAGGACCAAATGGATGCGGAAAATCAACTCTTATGAAAATGATCGCGGGACAGGTGATTCCGGACAGTGGAAACATTGAGATCGGAGAAACGATCAAGATCGGATATTTTGCACAGGAAGAACAAGAGATGGATCCTTCTCAAAGAGTGATCGATTATGTGAAAGATATTGCAGAATATATTACGACACGAGAAGGAAAAATCAGTGCGTCAGCGTTGTTGGAGCGTTTTTTGTTTACTCCTGATATGCAGTATGCTCCGATAGGTAAACTTTCGGGCGGAGAGAAGAGAAGGCTGCATCTTCTTGGCGTACTTGCCGAAAATGCAAATGTTCTTTTGTTTGACGAGGCGGGAAATAATCTTGATATTCCCACACTTACGATTTTGGAAGATTATTTAAACTCTTTTTCGGGAATCGTGATCACCGTATCGCATGACCGCTATTTTTTAGATAACATTGTGGATCGCATTTTCGAGTTAGATGGGAAGGGGCATATCCGTCAGTTTGAAGGAGGATATACCGATTATTTGAATGTAAAGAAAAGAGAATCTGCATCAACGCAGTTTACAGACAAAACCGAAAATTCGCGCGGAAATCTTCCGAAAGATCCTGCGGAAAGTAATCCGAAAAGCTGGAAACAAAATGCGCCGCAGAAGGTTAAATTTTCTTATAAAGAACAAAGAGAATTTGAGACGATTGATGACGATATCGCAGCGCTTGAAGAAAGAATAGAAAAAATTAAAATGCAGATCAATGCGAATGCGACCAATTCTGTTAAACTAAAAGAGTTATTTGAGGAACAGGAGAAAGTACAGGCACAGCTTGACGAAAAAACAGAAAGATGGGTTTATTTAAACGAGATTGCAGAAAAGATCGGCTGCGTATAACTTTTGATTTCATTCTTGATTTTAGACTGACTGAACGGTCATCAAATATGTAAAAATTTTAGCACAACATCTTGACAAAGAATAGCTGAGTTGGTAATATTATAAAATATAAAAACAGAACGCACTCTGTTTTTTTAGAGAAGAAGGAGAGGAACACATGAGAAGTCAGGTATTTTCATTGCTTGTAGACAATAATCCGGGAGTGTTGAGCCGTATTGCAGGGTTATTCAGCAGACGCGGATACAGTATAGACAGCATCACGGCAGGTGCGACGACCGATACGAGGTTTACGAGGATTACAGTAGTTGCATCGGGGGATGAGCTGATTTTATCCCAGATAGAAAAACAGGTAAGGAAGCTGGAAGATGTCGTTGATATAAAAGTTTTGAAAGACGGAGAGTCAGTATACCGCGAACTGATCATGGTAAAACTGCGGGCAAACGCATCCCAAAGGGGCGAGATTATTTCAGTGGCAGATATTTTCAGAGCGAAGATAGTTGATGTCGAAGAGGACTCGCTGATCATCGAACTCACCGGAACTCAGAGTAAACTGGAAGCTTTTCTGAATCTTCTTCGAGGATATGAGATACTGGAACTTGCAAGAACAGGTATTACAGGTCTTTCCAGAGGAAGTAAGGATGTAGCATATTTTTAATTATCATTTAGGAGGAATGCAAAATGGCAGCAAAAATTTATTATCAGGAAGATTGTAATCTCTCACTTCTTGAGGGAAAAACAATCGCGATCATCGGTTATGGAAGTCAGGGACATGCTCATGCACTGAATCTGAAAGAATCAGGATGCAATGTCGTGATCGGACTTTATGAAGGAAGCAGATCATGGGCAAAAGCAGAAGCGCAGGGATTTGAAGTATATACAGCGGCAGAAGCGGCAAAAAAAGCAGATATTATTATGATCCTGATTAATGATGAGAAACAGGCTGCTTTATATAAAAACGATATTGAGCCGAATCTTGAAGAAGGTAATATGCTGATGTTTGCACACGGCTTTAACATTCATTTCGGACAAATCGTTCCGCCGGCGAACGTAGATGTGACAATGATCGCTCCGAAAGCTCCGGGACATACTGTAAGAAGCGAGTATCAGGTTGGAAAAGGAACTCCTTGCCTTGTAGCTGTAGAGCAGGATTATACAGGAAAAGCTCTTGATAAAGCTCTCGCATATGGTCTTGCGATCGGAGGAGCAAGAGCCGGTATCCTCGAGACTACATTCCGTACAGAGACAGAGACAGACCTTTTCGGCGAACAGGCGGTTCTTTGCGGCGGTGTGTGCGCTCTTATGCAGGCAGGCTTTGAGACACTTGTAGAAGCGGGATACGATCCGAGAAATGCATATTTTGAGTGTATTCATGAGATGAAGCTTATTGTTGATTTGATCTATCAGTCCGGTTTTGCAGGAATGAGATATTCGATTTCCAATACTGCCGAATATGGTGATTACATAACAGGACCGAAGATCATTACAGATGATACGAAGAAAGCGATGAAGCAGATTTTGACAGATATTCAGGATGGTACGTTTGCAAAAGACTTTCTTCTGGATATGTCCGAAGCCGGAGGTCAGGCACATTTCCGCGCAATGAGAAAACTTGCGTCAGAGCATCCGGCAGAGAAAGTAGGAGAAGAGATCAGAAAACTTTACAGTTGGAGCGATGAAGATAAACTGATCAATAACTAATAGGATATAATTACAAAAAGACGCCTTGCATTACGCGAAGCGTCTTTTTGTATGAAAATGTCTTTTTGTTTATGATGATAAGATTATGTACAAAAAAAGACATCTGCCTGACGGGAGCAAATGTCTTTTCTATTTTTATCAATTCTATTAATAAGATTAAGCAATGCTGCTTACAGCTTTGGAAAGACGAGAAATCTTTCTGGAAACAGTTTTTTTGTGATAAACACCTTTTGTTCCAGCTTTGGAAATCTCGACGATCGCTGCGCGAAGAGCAGTCTTAGCAGTTTCAGCGTCTTTAGCGGCAACTGCAGCTTCCACTTTCTTTACAGCAGTTTTTACTTTAGACTTAATTGCTTTGTTTCTTGCAGCTTTTGTCTCGTTTACTAAAATTCTTTTCTTAGCAGACTTAATGTTAGCCAATGCGTACACCTCCAAATATATCTATGATTTCAAATGTAATTTGAGTTTCCGCAGACTCGGACACGGACGTTCTGCTGAAACATACTCATTTATTTTATGCCAACTCTAAAGGGTTGTCAATACATATTTTAATAAATATTGGGAATTATGGAACATATATAGAGAAAAACTGCATTATTTGGAAAACCGGAATAAAAAAACACAGTATCTGCATTAAAAAGACGGTTTGAATATAAAAACAGCAGGAATACTATAATAAGAACATAAAAAGCGAGGATGAGATATGATAAAAAATTATAGTGTGCGGACAGATCTTGCGCTTGAAGAAAAAGAAAGGTTTGAATCAGATCATGTAGAAATATCAGGGGTAGTTCTTGAAGAAGATTATGATGAAGCATCAGAACTTCGTGTTACAAGAGTGGAGATCAAAACAGAAAACGGAGCAAAGGCAATGGGAAAACCTGTAGGAACTTATTTGACGATAGAAACTCCTAATTTGGCAATGCCTGATGAAAAAAGTCAGACCGTGATTGCCGAAAAGGTATGTTCTTTTATAAAGGAACTGATCCGAAAATTTGAAGTAAAAGATAAAGATCTATCTATTCTTGTAGTAGGGCTGGGGAATAGAGAAGTTACTCCGGATTCACTGGGACCTTGCGTGGCAGATCATTTATCCGTGACGCGGCATATTGTAAAAGAATATGGAAAATATGCAATAGGAGTCGACGACGCGCCGATGATCAGCGCTGTCGTGCCGGGAGTGATGGGGCAAACGGGAATGGAAAGTGCGGAGATCGTGCGTGGGATTGTATCGGAAACGAATCCTGATGTTATTATTGCAGTTGATGCATTGGCAGCAAGAAACAGTAAGCGATTGAACCGGACGATTCAGATCGCAGATACCGGGATTCATCCCGGAAGTGGAGTGGGGAATCACAGAAACGGGATGACAATGGAAACATTAGGAGTACCTGTTATCGGAATCGGTGTGCCGACAGTTGTAGACGCAGCAACGATTGTAAATGATACAATGGAAAACTTTATAAGGGCTCTTGAATCTTCGGATTCTTTAAAAGGAGTCGGGGAAGTGCTGCGTTCCTATAACGCCGGAGAAAAATATGAATTTGTAAAAGAGCTGATCTCTCCTCATTTAAACGGAATGTTTGTCACGCCTAAAGATGTTGATGAAATGGTTCATCATATCAGTCATACTTTATCGGAAGCGATCAATATGCTTTTTTCGGCCGGTTCAGGCAGATCGGAAGCATAAGAGAAAAGAACAAAGCATACACTGTCAGAAGTAATAGAAAGGACGATGTCTGATGGCGGATCGATTTCGGATATTAGAAAAAGAACGAGAACGGAAGAAGCGGATGATCCGGTTTCTGTTTTTCTTTCTGGCAATGATTTGTTTGATTTCGGAAGGAATGTGGTCGGCTCGAATGTATGGTTTCCAAACTCATATTTTTTCGGGTGCGGAAGAGATGTACATGCCGCGGCTTGCATATTTGAACAGAAGCCCGCAAAAAACAGTTCACGAGTTTTTTATAGAACAATCTTATCTGTTTCTTCCGACAGCAGGGTATGCGATGGAGCATAGGAGAGAGGGATTTACGGCAGAAGATCAAGAAACTGTTGCTCAAATTTTAGAGGCGCAGGCAAACGATGAGAACTGTATCGATGAAAACGGAAATCTTATTAGTAAAGAGTCTCCTGAAACGGCGCAAAATGTGCAGCCGTCGGGAGAAACGTCACTTTCTTCTGTCGATATGTCTATTGAGAGGTTAAGAGATTTTGATTATTTGCTTAGTAATTTTTATACGGTAGACAGCTCTACGATGATTGGTCCTGAACAGTTGAATGCAGATGACCTTCTTGGGAGGAGTATGAAGATCAATAAAAAGGAAGATGGTCCGAAAGTATTGATATTTCATACTCATTCACAGGAGGAATTTGTCGATTCAATTCCGGGAGATCCTGCCACAAGTATTATCGGAATAGGGGAATATCTGACAGAGCTTTTAAATAAGCGGGGAATCAAAACAATCCATGACACAGGGGTATATGATATTATTAACGGACAGCTCGACAGGAGTAATGCATATGAAAACGCAGAAGCGTCTGTCAGACCGATTCTGGAGGCAAACCCAACGATCGAGGTGGCAATCGACCTTCATAGGGATGGCGTTGCCGAGGGAACGCACTTAGTCACAGAAGTAAACGGAAAGCCGACTGCAAAGATCATGTATTTTAATGGATTGAGCCGATCTCGCACAAACGGAGATATCGATTATCTTTATAATCCGTACATACAGGATAATCTGGCGTTTTCTCTTCAGATGCAGCTTGCGTCAGAACGAATGTATCCCGGGTTTGCAAGACATATTTATCTGCGGGCATATAGATATAATCTGCATCTGCTGCCGAAGTCTCTGTTGATTGAAGCCGGTGCGCAGACAAATACTGTAGAAGAAATGAAAAATGCGATGGAGGTCGTGGCAGATACGCTGTGTGAAGTTATACTGGAATGACAAGGATTCTATTTACAAGATCGAAAACGGGTGGTATCATAGAAAATAATACCCTCAGATGAAAGGAACAACATCCGGCATCTGAGGGTACAATCTCGTTATAGCGTGAAACAAAATTAGTGCGGCATAAGAAAAGAAGTCGAGAAAAATAGAAGGAATGATCCGGTAAAGGAGAAGGTAAATGGCTGGAAATAATACATATGATGCAGGGAGTATTTCTGTATTGGAAGGATTAGAGGCGGTACGAAAACGCCCGGGAATGTATATCGGAAGTGTATCGACAAAAGGTCTGAATCATCTTATTTATGAAATTGTGGACAATTCCGTGGATGAACATCTGGCAGGATTTTGTACGGAAATCCGTGTTGTTTTAGAAAAAGACGGAACGGCAACAGTAACCGATAACGGGAGGGGAATTCCGGTTGATATGCATCAAAAAGGAATTTCTGCGGCAAGGCTTGTGTTTACCACACTTCATGCAGGGGGAAAATTTGACGATTCGGCGTATAAGACAAGCGGAGGTCTTCATGGCGTCGGTTCTTCTGTTGTAAATGCACTTTCTACATATATGGATGTTAAGATCAGCCGTGATGGGGCGGTATACCATGACAGATATGAGCGCGGAGTTCCTGTCATTGAACTGGAAAACGGACTTCTTCCTAAGATCGGAAAGACAAAAAAGACAGGAACAACAATTAATTTTCTGCCTGATGATACGATTTTTGAAAAGACGAAGTTCCGGGCGGAGGAAGTAAAAAGCAGGCTGCATGAAACAGCATATCTTAACCCGGAACTGACGATAATATTCGAAGATAAAAGAGGAGATCAGACCGAGCATATCGAATATCATGAACCGGAGGGAATCATCGGGTTTATCAGAGATCTGAATAAGAAAAAAGAGGCGCTTCATGAGCCTGTTTATTTTAAAGGGGAAGCAGACGGTATTGAAGTGGAGGCGGCATTTCAGTATGTTAATGAATTTCATGAGAATGTGCTCGGTTTCTGCAACAATATTTACAATGCCGAGGGCGGAACGCATTTAACCGGATTTAAAACGACATTTACGACGGTTATGAATCAGTATGCAAGAGAAATCGGTATTTTAAAAGAGAAGGATACGAACTTTACGGGAGCTGATATCCGAAACGGGATGACAGCGATTATTTCGATCAAACATCCGGATCCTAGATTTGAAGGGCAGACAAAGACAAAACTGGACAATCCCGACGCGGCAAAAGCGGTCAGTAAAGTTGCGGGAGATGAAATTGTTCTTTATTTTGACCGTAACCTGGACGTTTTAAAAACGGTATTGTCAAGTGCGGAAAAGGCGGCGAAAATCCGTAAGACAGAAGAAAAGGCGAAAACGAATCTTTTGACGAAGCAAAAATATTCGTTTGACAGTAACGGAAAACTCGCAAACTGCGAGAGCAGAGATCCGAAAAAGTGCGAGATATTTATTGTTGAGGGAGATTCGGCGGGAGGTTCGGCAAAAACGGCCAGAAACAGAAACTTTCAGGCGATTCTTCCTATTCGCGGGAAAATATTAAACGTGGAGAAAGCAAGTATTGATAAAGTCCTTGCGAATGCAGAAATAAAAACGATGATCAATGCGTTCGGATGTGGATTTTCCGAAGGATACGGCAATGACTTCGATATTACAAAGCTTCGATACGATAAGATCATAATTATGGCAGATGCAGATGTAGACGGAGCTCATATTTCAACACTTTTGCTGACGCTGTTCTATCGGTTTATGCCGGAACTGATTTATGAGGGGCACGTGTATATTGCAATGCCGCCGCTTTATAAGGCAATGCCGAAAAAGGGAGAAGAAGAGTACCTTTACGATGATAAGGCACTGGAGAGATATAGAAAGACACATTCCGACTTTACCCTGCAGCGATACAAAGGTCTGGGTGAAATGGATGCAGAGCAGCTCTGGGAGACAACCCTCAACCCGGAAACTCGAATGATGAAACGGATCGAGATCGAGGATGCACGTATGGCATCCGGTGTAACAGAGATGCTGATGGGAACAGAAGTTCCGCCGCGCCGCGCATTTATTTATGAAAATGCGACAGAGGCAGAACTGGATATTTAAAAACAGATCGGAAAGGCATGGATTTTCAAAAGGGGAAAGTCTGTGCATCAGAAAACATAAACTAGAAGAGGTAAGAGAAAATGGAAGAGTCACAGATCATCCGGACGGAATATTCGGAGCTGATGAAAAAATCATATATTGACTATGCCATGAGTGTTATCATTTCCAGAGCCCTCCCGGATGTCAGGGATGGTTTGAAACCGGTACAGAGAAGAACACTCTATGACATGTATGAGCTGGGAATCCGTTATGACAGACCATACCGTAAATGCGCGCGTATTGTCGG
>ENA-OPBS01001405-OPBS01001405.1-human-gut-metagenome-genome-assembly--contig:-NODE-1405-length-18501-cov-4.511276_pt1 | contig 18501 bp, 14 predicted proteins | sample MGYA00241074_ERZ501463 | MGnify/ENA primary metagenome ERZ501463 (study PRJEB25962, sample SAMEA2042578) | human gut metagenome | biome: human gut; feature: human-associated habitat; material: faeces...
GGATAGCTCGCTTATGCTTAGCACAGTAGTGTTATCGAACGAGAACCAAACTTGCTGAGGTGGGGGAGGATGTCACATTATAATCAGTTATGACTATAACTATCATGTATTAGAGCGTGTTTAAACACGCTTCAGTATAATAGCAAACTAATGTACTGACCAGTTATATAAAACAAACGAAAACGAGGATCTATTTATGAAAAAGATAACACGAACCACCGGCCTGAAAGGAACACTCACCGTTCCCGGAGATAAATCAATCAGCCACAGGGCCATTATGTTCGGCTCTCTCTCTGAGGGAACAACTACGATTCATGGCTTCTTAAAAGGGGCTGACTGCCTTTCTACCATTGATTGCTTCCGCAAGATGGGTATTTCTATTGAAGAAAAGGACGAAACCATTTATGTACATGGAAAAGGGCTTCACGGACTCAGCAAGCCAGAAGAGACTTTAGATGTCGGCAACAGCGGCACAACAACCCGCCTTATTTCCGGTATTCTTGCCGGTCAGGATTTTGATACTGTTTTAAGTGGAGATGCTTCTTTAAATTCCCGCCCTATGGGAAGAATCATGAAACCTCTCTCCATGATGGGAGCTGATGTCACAAGTATTAACAATAATGGCTGCGCACCTCTTTCTATTAAAGGACATACTTTAAATGCCATTCATTATGATTCTCCTGTCGCTTCTGCCCAAGTAAAATCCTGTGTTCTTCTTGCCGGATTATATGCAGAAGGAAAGACAAGCGTCACAGAACCTGCTCTTTCAAGAGATCACACAGAAAGAATGCTCCGTTCCTTTGGTGCAGATATCGTATCGGATGGAAACACCTGTACCATCACTCCGCCAGAGACATTACATGGACAGCATATCGAAGTTCCAGGAGACATTTCTTCTGCTGCATTTTTCATCGTAGCTGGTTTAATTACTCCAGATTCCGAAATTACAATTAAAAATGTTGGCATTAATGATACTCGTGCTGGAATTTTAAAGGTATGTCAGGACATGGGTGCAGACATCACTTTATTAAATACCCACGAAGAAGGCGGGGAGCCTGTTGCTGATCTTCTTGTAAAAACAAGTGAACTTCACGGAACTGTTGTGGGAGGAAGCATTATCCCTACTCTTATTGATGAACTGCCTGTCATTGCCCTTATGGCCTGCTTTGCAAAAGGAAAAACCATCATCAAAGATGCTCACGAACTTCGTGTAAAAGAATCCGACCGTATCGCGATCATGACAGAGAACTTAACTGCGATGGATGCCGATGTTATTGATACCGATGACGGATTTATTATTAACAGCCGCTCAGAAGAGTCTATTCCTGTTCTTCATGGAGCCGAAATCAACTGTTCTATGGATCACCGTATCGCCATGACATTTGCCATTGCAGGACTGAACGCCGATGGCGAAACCATAATTACCGATTCTGATTGCGTGGATGTTTCCTATCCGGGATTTTTTGCACAATTAGAGGCTTTAAACAACTAATAGAAAGATATTTTTCCAAATATGTGTCACCATTTATGAGAAAGGAATACTATGAGAAAATTAAGAAAAATCTTACTTAGCACCATCTTTGCACTCACTGTCAGCACTACTTTTTTTGCAAATACAGCTGGTACACAAACGGTAACTGCTGCATCTGGGACTGCTGTCACATTTAAAAGAAAAGTAATCGCCTACCGAACAGGCTCTGTTTACAACTTCGTTCCTATGGGAAATGCAGCCGATAACCGCCGGGCATTAAATCTTTTAATGGAAGGGAATGAAAAAAAGGTAATCAATATCAATAATAATGTTCATATTGATACTTATTTGCGTCCGGGAAATAATACAACAATCAACGCTGGCAAACATACCATCACCTCTGATAAAGGAGTTATTATCAACGATCCAACTGCTGCTTCCTACACAAACTTTAAAAACCTTACAATCAACGGCGGCATCTGGAAGAATTCTTCCTCCAGTGGATTAGCTGGTACTATGATGCGTATCAGTTATGCCTCAAACATTTCTATTAATAATGCTACGGTATATACTAATTATAAGGGACACGGAATCGAACTCATTTCCTGCAGCAATGTCGTAGTTAATAACTGTACCCTCAAAGCACAGGGCAAATGCTCCAAAACCTGCGTGGAAGAACAGTTACAGATTGACCTGTCAAGCCCGACTACTGCACCTGGCCTTTACCGTCTTAGTAAAAAGCTTTGCAATGGTACGCCATGTAAAAATATCACCGTAAAAAACTGTACGATTCAGGGTGCCCGCGGTATTTGTGCTAACTTTGCAGGCGCAGGCAATGAAGCTAAGTACCGTAAAGCCAGAAATTATCATTCCAATATCACCATTGAAAATTGTAACGTTACTGGAATCTCGGCAGAAGCTATTGCTCTTTTCAATACAAAAAGTGCCACAGTAAAGAATTGCCGCATCACAACCAAAACACCAAAAAGCCGCAACTCCTATTCTGTCGGCCTGGCTGTTGTCTACCAAAAAGGCTCCGCTCCAAAAGCAACTACTAAAACTAAAAATGTTATCAGCCTTACAAATAATACTGTAAAGGGCGGACAGCAGGGTATTTTTGTACGCTCTAATGCTTCTAAAAAATTAGGAACTGTTATTGTCAGTGGAAATACTGTCTCTGCGAAAAAAGGGAAGAAAAATGCCATTAAGGTATTGTCCGCTAAAAAGGTGAAAATAGCAAAAAATAAAACGAAAAAATGGTAAGAGAATTCTGATTTGCTGCAGGCAAAGGAGACGCCCGCAGAAAGAGAAATAACCTATATTTGTGACTTTCGTCGCTGCAGGTTGAATGTTCGCTTAACCGCTCTCATCCAACCTTTGCTCCCAGGCCACAAATATAGGTTATTTCTCTTTCTGCGGGCTGTTTGTTGGCTGTAGAAGTAAAATCAGAATTAATCTTAGCGGATTTGGGGATTCACCAATAGGTCGTGGCTTTCCGGGCAATAAAATATTAAAGATTGACGCGTAAGATATTGTTATAATATCATAACCATTTTACGATAATAACCTGAATTACAAGTGGATAAAAATCTGCCTTTTTCCGGTTGATTCAAGGGGATTAGCATATTATTTTAGGTGTCAATCTCTTTGAAAAGTAATTTGCCAGAATTCCTATTTCTCCTATCCCCTTCTCCAAATCTTTTTCAACTGATTTGTAGGATTTGGAATAGTCAGCCGCTGTAAATTTTCTGTCGGATTGCTCAAATAATACGAGGAAGAACCCCTAAAAAATTTATTGAATTTTGTGACTTTGTGCTGTGGAATTTTGACCATAGAAACTTCGGACTGCTTTCTCCGAAGTTTCTGTACTATTGGGCAAAATGGAGCGTTTAGCACAACGGAACAAATCAATAAATTTTTTAGGGGTTCTTTTCAATTATTCTTCGGGCAATCTGGCTTTCACTTTTCTTATAGCAGCGGGTTCGTCTGTTTCATAGACTCACAAATTAGAAGCTATTTCATTTTGATTTTTACGGTCTTCTTCTTTCCGCTTCCATCTGTCGCCATTGCAGTAATTTTTACCGTTTTTCCTTTGGCGGATTTCTTCGTTGTTACAATTCCCTTAGCATTTACCGTGGCATATTTGGTATTGCCTGATATCCAGAGAAGTTTTTTATTTGCTTTCTTTGTGGCAGTTACTTTGGCTTTTAGTTTTAGTTTCTTGCCTGCTTTTACTGGCTTACTTCCTGTTATCTTAATTTTCTTTACAATGCCTTTCATAGATGTAATCTTCCATGAAGCATATTTTTTACTGCCATCCGTTGCTGTTGCCGTAATCGTTACTTTCTTACCGCCAGTTTTCTTTTTCAGTGTAACAACTCCACCTTGCGTTACGGTTGCAACTTTTGTATTGCTGGACTTCCAGAGTAGCTTTTTATTCGAAGCAGTCTTTGGTAAAACAGCCGCTTTTAGAGTAAGCTTTTTGCCTGCGGCAATCTGTTTGGAGAGGCCGGAAAGGCGGATTGAGGTTACCTTTACTTTCTTTGACGGTTTTTTACCAGCATTCGGTTTTGGTGTATTTGGCTTCGCATTTTCTACCGTAATTGGCATAACAACTTTTCGTCCAATACCGACTTCTTCATACAAAATTTCCAATTCTTTTTTGCCTGTTTTAGACATATCGATATTTTTCACATTTGTTGTATAACCTGTTACTTTTGCCTTGCTTCCATCAGTGTATACTGCGGTCACTTCCAAATCATCCAGATTTAGCTTCTCGCCTTTAGTATAAGTAACCTTTGTCTTTGTTGCGATGAGATAATCCAATGTTTTTAATTCTTCTGTTCCTACATAAACAAATGCTGTATTATCAGACTTTATGCTTTCCTCTGCATCTCCGCTAACTTCCATGTAAACCGTATCACTTCCGAGTTTTTTCAATTCTTCTTTTGTAAATGTTTTTTCTACCATATCATAGGATTCCACATTTCCAAGATTTATTGTTTTTAATACTTTACCAGAAGCATCCCCAGCTTTTAAAGTAAGTGCTGCTGTCGTATCAAAGGCACTGTTATTATCTATTACTACTGTAATATCATCATCTTCTTGTTTAACAGAAAGCGCAAGTTCACTTCCGGCCGACTGAATATTTTTTGTAGAATCTGCTGTTGTATTTTTATCAGAGATTGCTTCTACTTTTAATGTTTCTTTCGCTGCCGCATCCCCTGGTACAGTAAGGTCTACCGTAACGTTTTGTGTCTCTCCTGATGTTATTCCAGCTTCCAAGTCTGCCTGTCCAATGACGTTGCCATTATAGATAATCTGAACTTTTCCCTCACCACAGTTTGTTAATCCATTATTTTTCACTGGTATGGTGATAGAAGTATCCTCGTCCGGCATCAATTTCTCCTGCGTGTAATCAATATCCCCGATGACAAGTTTGCTTTGTGGCACTACAGAAGTGATACATAAATCCGTATTTTCTGTTACAGTATTCTCTGTAATATCTACATCGGTTCTTGTAAATAAATATTCATACGCCGTCCCATTCCAGATACCACTCGGCACTGCTGCATAACCTTCTAAATCTGTTAAAGTAACTGGTTCGTAAACTTCTCCATCTCGTATTACGTAGGCATACAGATTCCTTCCTGTTTCTTCTGCATTTTCTTTCTCCGATGAACAGATGAGAAGCTGGCTATCCCCACCATCTACTACCGTATAGTCTGCTGAAATAACCGCATCGTCTTCTATGTAGCTTTCTACCGCTCCATCTATAGCATCAATATAGTTTAAGGAACTGCCTCCCGCATCCTGTGCATACCATAAAAGAACGGAACTTCCATCTATTTTTGCAAAAGAAGGAGAAAGATTCTGGCCATTTGCTGCAATGGTTGTTCGTCCTTTTGCATTAACCGCCGCCAGTTGTACCTGTGGATTTTCCTCGGTACCAGAATTCAACGTATAAGCTGTCACTACATCATTATCTAAATTGCCAATAGCAACAGACTGTACCGGCTTATTCTCTTCTGATAACTTCTTTGTTGTAAATGCATTTCCATTTAAAGAAGCAAGATAAACTGTATTTGTTCCGGTTCCCTTTAAAATATCATTCGCACTATTGCTGTTCCATGCAATATATGGCACATGATTTTTCACTGTAATCACCGGATGCAAATCTGCAATGGCATTATCCGTAATAGCCGGATACTTTGTCACTGTTCCGGTATTTCCATTTAATGCGATTTTGGCTGCGTAAACTTCTGTCTCGGCTGCAAGCTTTGTCATAAAATCTTCAGCTTCCGCTTCTTCTGGTGTAAAAATCCGCTTTGCATTAATCCATGTAACGTATATATTCTCTCCATCTACTGCTGCTACCGCATCAAAATCTGCCGTTCCGTCATCGTCAATCATCTTAGGTATACTCCACCCATTTTGTTCATTGTAAATAGAATATACTACTGCTGTATGATTCCCTGTTGTTCTATTGTCCATGTCCGTTGTAAAAATAAGGAGTTTCTTTCCACTTGCCGTCTGCAAAAGCTGCGGCTTTGCACTGGCATACACATCAGACAGCAATGTTGTCACTCTTCCAGATATATTTTTTGCAGAAGCAGCACGCTTTATCGAACGTGGCTTCGCTGTTTGTTCTGCAACGGCAGAACCATCCCACGAAGAAGAATCTACTCTTTGTATTTCATAATCTTTCGCCTCCGGTTCTAACTTTGGCAATGCTCTGGCATACATTCTGGCTTTTGACTTCTTCTTTGTGGACAAATAATCGAACGAACCATTCAAAAATTCTTTTTCATAAGAAAAGCATAATGCCTTTGCACTAACTCCCAGCGCCCCCTCTAAAGAGGCTGTTATATCATTATCCTTCCCGTCTGATTCTACTGTAACAAGGTTCTTTGCCTCTCCATAAACAGAAATATCTGCAATATAAGAAACACCGATACCTCCGGTAAGACGTACACTCGGAAGAGTAAGTTCTACTTTCCCTTTGGTATATACTTTACTTTTATTAAAATCAAATCCTACAGAAAAATCTGCTTTCGTACCAGCCGTTCCCTTTACTTTAATCACTACCGGAACAACAACCACAAACGTCTGCCATTCCTGCTTTGCCGTTCCTTTTATTTCAACAACCAGCTTTCCTCCCGCAGATTCGACTCCGTTTTTCTTCGTGATTGTTCCTTCCACATAGCCATAAGCCTCCATTTCCGGTTCTACGCTCATCCCCATAGACGCGGTTCCAAACTTAGAAGCCAAAAGAGAGTTCATTCCTTTTCTATAGGATTCTTTTTGCGTTTCCACAAACTTTTTAAACGTTGTCCAGTCCTTCTTATTCATATCCTGAACACCGATTCCAATCCGATATGTATTATCCTCCCTCTTAAAAGTAACTGGAATCGTTCCATAATCAAGAGAAACATCCCCACCACCAAGAATTGGAACATTCTCTGGAATCGTAAAATCTACACCACCGTCAATCTCAATATCTACATTGCTCTCCTCTGTTCTGGTTCCTGTGGCCGTTCCCGGTTTGTCGGGATGGGCGGGCTGATTTGGAGTATCTGATTCATCGGGTTCACTTGGATTTACTGGATTATCTGTTCCGCTCTCCCCAGATTTCATGGCATCGGAGCATACCGTTCCGGCGTAGGAATAGAGATTAGAGGATGAGAGATTCAAATGCAAAGCGGGCCGCATACCGCAAAGAGAAAAACTGGGTTCATCGACATCAATATACTCAAACAAGCCATATCCATAATCCACATAGGACGCACTACACCAACTCGACGAACGTAGCCTCCAATAAACATTCCCATTATATTTTGTATACTCTGCATCCGTATCATAATATCTCCATGTGCCCATCGCATGGGCATAGGTACTGCATCGGCTTCTTCTCGCTTCATCATCTATGTTGTTTTTTACAAAACCATAGCCTGCTGCCGTATCTGTATTATAAACTTCTGATGTAGAGAGAAGGAATACTTGATCGGAGGTATTATTCCCACCTGTTGTTCCATAGTTAATGTTATTGTTATTTACAACACTGGTTGTCTTAATTGCATTCTTTTGCGTGGACGTGAAGGCAGAATTTATAAAGTTCTTTTTACTATAATCTGTCTTTGACTGATTCACAGATGCCCCGTAACCATTCAGCCAGCTTCGCATACTGCTTGTTTCCCAGGTTACATCTACATCTTCATAATTTGTATTATACTTCTGGTCATCTAGGGCAACATCCGCAAGGAGAAATGCATCATTTCCATTCCTGTTTAAAACACGCCATTTGATTGGTTCATACTTAAAATAATGGTAGGTTTTATAGTTACCATTCCAATTATACTGTCCCTCTTCATTGCTTGAGTAATGTGTCGCATCTTCTCCCTTTAATCTGCGATACTTCGTTCTTCCAATCGTAATATCATTATTTTCATCCCAGCCTGTCGCATTTTTCAACGCATTATAAATACTGCCATCTTTGGATGTTATCTCACTCTGCGGATAACTTCCAAAGTACACACAGTCCCAGGTAACTTTCTGTCCGGCCTCCATAGAAGAATCCTTTACGATTCTTGGGTTGCTTATATTCTCTGCCGCATTTACTTTTGGCAAGGTTACCGGGATATCCGCAAAACTGACTCCCTGCGGACAGAATCCTGCCAGCATTGCTACAGATAAGATGAATGCTGTTATACGGGATAGGTTGATGTGTTTCCGTTGTTTTTTCATAATTTTTCCTCACTTTCTCCCTGAGCGTATTTGAAAAATGCTTTCTGGAAGATTCCGTTACAATTTGTAGAAGATTTTGCCTAAATGGGGGCGGCGTAACAGACTACGTCAACCGAATGAAGGCAAATTCAAGAATGCAAATTGAGGGGTGCGGATTTCAAGGATGATTTTTCAAACATACTCTAAAATATAGATTTTACTATTTTAAAAATAGCGTATCATTTTCTTCACCAAAATTCAATAGGATGTGTCTAAATGGTTGATTTTATGACACTTTTGGTAGAGGAATTCTAATTTGCCGCAGGCAAGGGAGACGCCTCCGAAGAGAAGCTATCCTCTATATTTGTGACTTTAGTCGCGGCGGTTTGAATGTTCGTCTAAATGCTCGCATCCAAACCTTGCTCCGAGGCCACAAATATAGAGGATAGCTTCTCTTCGGGGGCTAACTTTGGCTACTGGAGTATATCCAGAATTCATATCGAAGAAATTTGATGAATTCTCCAGAAGATTATCGTTTTTCAACAAATCAAATTTAAAATCTGATGCTACAGTTCTACAAATTCGTTAAGTATATTTAAAAAAGGATATTATCAGAAATTTCATTAGGCTTCTATATTTAAATATGGCGCAAAGAACATTAATAAATATTAACAGTAAAATCAGACTTCATAGAACATCTTTACAGAAAAAGATATATTTGTAGATAATAATAGAAAAAATAAAAACTCTAATTTTGCTCCTATAGCCAAAGAACAGCACCCAAAGAGAACAGATATCCTATATTTGGGCTCGTCTACCTTGTCTGCGGCAATTCAGAATCTTACTTCAAATATTCATTGACTTTTCTGTCAAATTATGTATATAATAGTCGTATAGTAACCATTGATATATCATAACGGAGGTAGCGTAAATGACGGATTCCACAATCTTACAGCCAGAAGGCTTAGAACAACGCTACGAAAGATATAAAGAAAAGATAAAACACTTTACGATAATGAATGACATCTTTATGCGAAATGTTTTAAAGGAAATCTCATGTACGGAATATATTCTTCAGGTTATCATGAATAGAACAGGTCTAAAAGTAATCGACCAGACTTTACAGAAAGATTATAAAAATCTCCAGGGACGTTCCGCCATTTTAGACTGCGTGGCAAAGGATGCAGAAAACAATCACTTTAATGTGGAGATTCAAGGTGAGAATGATGGTGCTTCTCCAAAAAGAGCCAGATACCACTGCGGTCTACTGGATATGAATCTACTGAATCCAGGCGAACTATTCGACAGTCTGCCGGAAACGTACATCATCTTTATTACCAAAAATGATGTTCTTGGATATAACTTGCCAATCAACCACATAAGAAGACGAAGCAACGAAACCGGAGAAATATTTGAAGATGGTCAACATATTTTATATGTAAACTCGAAAAAACAGGATGATACCGAATTAGGCCGCTTAATGCATGACTTACATTGCAAAGAAGCGGATGAAATGTATAGTAATATTCTTGCAACCAGAGTACATCAATTAAAAGAAACTGAGGAAGGAGTGAATCAAATGTGTCAAGAATTAGAAGAGATTTATAATGAAGGCGTTGAAAGGGGCGAACAATCTGGATTTCTTCAAGGGGAGCAGTCTGGAGAATTGAAAAAAGCAAGAGAAACTACTCTTGCCCTTCTCGAAATGGGAATGTCTGTGAAACAGATTGCAAAAGCAGTAAACCTCTCGGTAGAGACTATTCAGAATTGGATATCAGAAGCATAATTTTAATTAGCGAAGATAAACAGACCAACAAAGAATATATGGCTGTCAGAGAAACCTATATCTCAAGGATACTTTCCGCGCTTAGCGATGGTGTAGCGAAAGTTGATGAAAAGATTAAGGAAGTCATAAGTATCTGGATATGCATAGATGCCAGAAAAAATGAAGATTCCATTATAGAATACCAACTTAGACCGGAAGTAAAATTTGGTGAAAATATTCACCCCGAAGAGATAAATCTGTTAAAAGGGATTCTCATAAAGATACGAGGTGGGAAAAACATGACACAGTCTAAAAATAAATTAATCGAAATGTTGGAATATGTAATTGCAGACCATTCAGCAGAAGAAAAAAGAATTATTTAAAAAATGAATGCGGTGTAGAGATGACCAAAGAATTAGAAGGGAAGGTGGAGGCGATGGGAGAAAGTATAGGTCGCGTAATATTACAGGGAATGCTAGAAGATGCCTGGGATAAGGGAGTAGAACAAGAACGCAGAAATACGGAAAAGGAACGAGAACACGCAATTGTTGCATTCATTTCTTTTGGAATACCAAAAGAAAAAATATTAGAAAAAGGATATACTGAAGAAGAATATACGAAAGTGAAGAAAAAGTTGCTTTCTTAATATTTATGTTGAGATTTTCTACAGGCAAGTTGGCAAAACTGACACTACTAGAGCAAACTTCAAAATTTATAATGCTAAAGATAAATATCTCATCAGTGCCAATTTCTCATTCAATAAGTATGCTTATGCGTCGGCACAATCTGGCATAAAATTTTGAAAGCAGAATATACTTGAAATATCTGATTCGGTATGATATATTGAAATCAGAAAAGAATATGCTGTACAGTATGTACACAAACACAAATCCCCTCAGTACCGCGAATACTGAGGGGATTTTTTTGTGGGGTTTGGTTACCGCATGATTTTACTTCTTCTTCCGGCCAAACCACTTGCGAAGTATAGTCATGATTAGTTCAACAATGATGCCAGATGCTACACCTGCCAATACCGACAGAAGAAAAGAATATGCTGACAATATGTACACCCCCTTTCTGTTGCCAGAATGGGGCGGCAACGAGGGGATTATATCATATTTTTCCAGAAAAATCCATGTAAATCTTTAATATTTCATGTAAATTCAATAGAAGAAATAACTGCATCTAATGATGATTTTTACGGAGTTTGGATTACTTTTATTTACTATTGCCAAATATCTGTAAATATTATATAATTTTACTTCAACAACCTAAAACAGCCCCGAAAGAGAGAAGAGGCCCTATATCTGTGGCCTTAGAACGAGGATTGAATGCGAGCCATTACGCGAGCATTCAACCCACAGTAATAGAGTCGCAGATATAGGACCTCTTCTCTCTTTCGGTACGTCTGTTTTGTTTCATAAATCAGATAATTATCCCCTCGCAATGATCCACCTCATGCTGTATAATCTGCGCTACCCAGCCTTTATACTTCTGATGCTGTTTTTTAAAATGAATATCTTCATACTCTACTTCTATCTCCTGATAGCGAGTCGTTTTTCTAACTCCTTTTAAAGATAAACAGCCCTCTTCTGCCTCATATGGTTCTTTTTTACTTACAATCACCGGATTTAACATTGCAATATTCGCAAATCCCATATTCACCGCAATAATTCTTTTATTTACTCCAATCATATTGGCCGCCATGCCTACACAAATTTCTCTCTTTTCTCTTAATGTATCCATTAAATCAGTTACAACCTGTTTGTCCGCTTTTGTAGCAGACTGCGCTTTTCTCGCAAAAATCTGTTTTCCTTTTACTATTTTCTTTACCATGTCAGTATTCCTTTGCTATCTCTTCATCTATTCCATACATAGCCTTAAAATGTTCGAGATCTGCCGGACTTTTTATCAGCATTACCTCTTCTATCTTACCTGTATGTATATCCTTAAAGCCTGCTACCTGCTCGCCATTACAAATGCTTGCTTTGATTACAGGCTTTTTGTTTTCCTTATCATATGACTGTTGAGCTTTTTTCTTCTTAAACAGTCCCATTTTGCTCACCTTCCTTCGCCTGTGCCATCAGCTTAAGCTTCTCAAATGACTGTGCAAAACGCTCATCATCCTCATTTGTCCGCTTCCTTGGTCCCTTAATATGATTAATATGATTCTTAGAAGAACCTCGTCTTGCTTTCTTATTAAGATGTCTTTCCATAAGCATCCGGTCAATATTCTCATCTGTGTACCACTTGCCGGATTGATGAATTGCATATGCACCCTTGCCAAGTGCCATTGCAGCAACACCATAATCCTGCGACACCACAATATCTCCCTTATGACAGATACTGATCAGCTTATAATCTACCGCATCTGCCCCAGCGCCAACCACAATTACTTCACTATAATCTGAATATAATACATGGTTCGTGTCACACAGCAATGTGGCTGGAGTATTATATTTTTCCGCAATCGCTTCTACAATGCCCACTACCGGACATGCATCTGCATCTACAAATATCTGCACTAGTGCCTCTCCATTTCTTTTTATATCTAAAATCTACTACAATAGAATTATACCACTATTCCCTCTTTTCACCAAACACTATTCTAGCACCACATCCCGCCGCTGACACTCTCATAGCAGAACCATTCCCATAACTTCCGTATGGCTTAGGATTTCTTTCTCTAAACCAATACCTGAATCTTCCACCATAACCTGCATATGGATATCTTTTTCCCCAATCCTGCATGATAGTTACTACCGTTTCTTCTATTTTCTTTACTGTAGCTTCCGTTCCGACTGCAAGAAGAGCTTCTCCAACTGCTATTGTCATAACAGAATCATCTGTAAAGCTACAGCCTTTACTAAACAAATCAAACTTTTTTGGTGATTAACTAAAATTAGTCAATTCTTACCCGTTTTTTATTTTTCAAAAAAGCATCCATTTTCCTTATAAAACGGTTGCTTTTTCTCTAAACTATAGTATAATAAACCTTGTCGTGTGTATAGAAATACTAAACTCTAGGTTTATTTTTATTTTTACAAACAATTTACAGAAAGGAGCTATTTATGAACATCGGACAGAAAGTAAGGGAGCTCCGTATTGCGAAAAATCTTACCCAGGAAGAACTTGCAGACCGGAGTGAGCTTTCGAAGGGATTCATTTCCCAGCTGGAACGGGATCTTACTTCTCCTTCTATCGCCACACTGGTTGATATTCTGCAGTGTCTCGGCACCAATCTGAATGAATTTTTCAGCGATGACGAGGAAGAACAGGTTGTCTTCGGTGATGAGGATTATTTTGAAAAAAAGGATACTGATCTGAAGAATACGATTGAATGGATCATTCCGAATGCCCAGCGCAATATGATGGAACCGATCCGTCTTACCCTGGCTCCGGGCGGTGCAACCTACCCGGATCTTCCACACGAAGGTGAGGAATTCGGATACGTGCTTCAGGGTTCCGTCAAAATCCACGTAGGCAATAAGGTCTACAAAGCTAAAAAGGGAGAATCCTTTTATTTTACTCCCCACGCAAAGCATTATATAGAAGCATCGTCTTCTTCCGGGGCACGCCTGATCTGGGTCAGCACTCCCCCAAGTTTTTAAGTACACAGGAGGATTATACATATGCCAAACAAACTGATTGACATTGTTGGTGTTTCCAAATCATATGGAGACAATCTGGTTCTGGACGACCTGAACCTTTATATCAGAGAAAATGAATTTCTCACACTTTTAGGACCTAGCGGCTGCGGAAAGACAACGCTTCTGCGTATCCTCGGCGGATTCGAAAATCCGGACTCCGGAAAAGTAATTTTCGATGGAAAGGACATTACATCCCTTGCACCGAATAAACGGCAACTCAACACTGTTTTCCAGAAATATGCGCTTTTCACCCATATGACCATTGCTGAAAATATTGCTTTTGGTCTGAAGATCAAAGGGAAATCAAAATCTTACATCGATGATAAGATTCATTATGCATTAAAACTGGTCAATCTGGAAGGTTACCAGAACCGTTATCCGGATTCTTTAAGTGGGGGGCAGCAGCAGCGTATTGCCATCGCCCGCGCCATTGTAAATGAACCAAAAGTTCTTCTTCTGGATGAACCTCTCGGTGCCCTGGATTTAAAGCTCCGCCAGGACATGCAGTATGAACTGATCCGTTTAAAAAATGAGCTGGGAATTACATTTATCTACGTTACCCACGATCAGGAAGAAGCTCTCACCATGTCTGACACGATTGTTGTCATGAATCAGGGATACATCCAGCAGATCGGTACACCGGAAGATATCTACAACGAGCCGGAAAATGCTTTCGTAGCCGACTTCATTGGCGATAGCAACATTTTCAATGCCATCATGGTACGCGATAAGCTGGTCAATATTGTCGGTGCCGAATTCCCGTGTGTGGATACCGGATTCGGAACCAACAAACCGGTCGATGCGGTCATCCGTCCGGAGGACATCGATCTTGTAAAACCAGAAGAAGGTACATTAAAGGGTGTCGTTACCCATCTGATTTTCAAAGGAGTCCACTATGAAATGGAAGTCCTTGCCAACAACTATGAATGGCTGGTACACAGCACCGATATGTTCCCGGTTGGCACTGAGGTTGGAATCCATGTTGACCCGTTTGATATTCAGATCATGAAAAAACCAGAATCTGAAGATGAGGAGGCTGCAGGAATTGAAGAATAGCAAACGTCTCCTGGCAGGGCCATACCTTTTCTGGGCAGTTTCTTTCATTATCATTCCTCTGATCATGATCTTCTATTATGGTCTGACTGACAATGACGGAAAATTCACCTGGATGAACCTTGCCAAAATCACAACACCTGAGAATTTAAAGGCTCTGGGGCTTGCACTTCTGCTTGCATTTGTCAGCACAGTGATCTGCCTGATCCTTGCCTATCCTCTGGCAATGATCCTTGTCGGAAGAAATGTAAACCAGTCCAGCTTCGTAGTACTTGTTTTCATCCTTCCGATGTGGATGAACTTTCTGCTCAGAACTCTTGCATGGCAGAACCTCCTGGAGAAAAACGGTGTCATCAACTCCGTTCTCCATTTCTTCGGGCTGCCTTCATGGAACATTATCAACACACCGACAGCGATCATCCTCGGTATGGTCTACAACTTCCTGCCGTTCATGGTGCTGCCGATTTACAATGTACTTGTAAAGATTGACAAAGATGTTATTTCCGCAGCCAGAGATCTCGGTGCCGGAAATATCCAGACATTTACCAAGATCATCCTTCCGCTTAGTGTTCCGGGTATCATCAGTGGAATCACTATGGTATTTGTACCTGCACTTACAACCTTCGTCATTTCCAACCTCCTCGGTGGAAGCAAGATCCTTCTGATCGGAAATGTCATCGAACAGGAATTCCAGCAGGGAAGCAACTGGCATGTAGGAAGTGGACTTTCACTTGTCCTGATGATCTTCATCATTGCAAGTATGGCTCTGATCGCCAAATACGATAAAGACGGGGAGGGCACAGCATTCTAATGAAAAAGAAATTACAGAATTTATATTTACTGCTAATCGTGATCTTCCTCTATGCTCCGATCATGACACTGATGGTTCTGTCCTTTAACAGTTCCAGAACCCGTGCCAAATGGGGCGGATTTACCGGAAAATGGTATGTATCCCTTTTCCAGGATGAAGCGATCATGAGCACCTTATACAACACCCTGATCATCGCACTTCTTTCTGCGCTGATTGCAACCGTGATCGGAACTTTGGCTTCCATTGGAATCCAGAGTATGAACCGCAAATTCCGTACCTTTATGCTGGGTGTCACCAACATTCCGATGCTGAACGCAGATATTGTGACTGGTGTATCTATGATGCTGCTGTTCATCGCATTCCGTATGACCATGGGATTTACGACAATCCTGATCGCACATATTACCTTTAATATCCCATACGTCATTTTAAGCGTCATGCCAAAACTAAAGCAGACCAACCGGCGGACCTATGAAGCCGCACTGGATCTGGGTGCCTCCCCGATCTACGCTTTTTTCAAAGTCGTATTTCCGGATATCCTTCCAGGAATTCTTTCCGGTTTCCTGCTTGCATTTACCATGTCGTTGGATGATTTTGTGATCACCCACTTTACCAAAGGACCTGGAATCGATACCCTGTCCACCAAAATTTACAGTGAAGTACGAAAAGGAATCCGTCCGGAAATTTACGCACTCTCAACGATCATGTTTGTAACGGTGCTCTTCCTTCTCTTCCTGGTCAATTTAAAACCGGAAAAAGAAGTTCACGAAAAAGGCGGCACGATCCGCAAGCCATCCCGTGCACGCCACACGATGCGTCTTATCGTAACACGTGTCGTACCGGCACTGCTCGTGATCGTCATTACAGCCGGAGGATTTTTCTACAATTCAAAGACAAAGATTTCCGGCGCCGAAAAGGTAATTGTCTACAACTGGGGCGAATATCTGGACCCGGATGTCCTGGATATCTTTGAAGAAGAAACCGGTATCCAGGTAGTTTATGAAGAATACGAAACCAATGAGATCATGTACCCGAAGGTGCAGTCCGGCGCCATTTCCTACGATGTGGTCTGCCCTTCTGACTATATGATCCAGCGTATGATTGAGAATGATCTCCTCGCCGAGATCAACTGGGATAATATTCCGAATATCAAAAATATTGGACAGACTTACATGGATCAGTCCAAAGCATTTGATCCGGAAAATAAATACTCTGTTCCTTATTGCTGGGGAACTGTCGGGATCCTTTACAACAAAACCATGGTAGACGAACCAATTGATTCCTGGTCTGTTCTCTGGGATCCAAAGTACAAGGACAGCATTCTGATGCAGGACAGCGTCCGCGATGCATTCGGTGTTACCTTAAAATATCTTGGATATTCCCTGAACTCAACCGACCTGGACGAGCTGAACGAAGCGAAGAATCTTCTGATCAAACAGAAACCACTGGTTCAGGCATACGTCGTTGACCAGGTGCGTGACAAGATGATCGGAAACGAAGCAGCCATCGGTGTTATTTACTCCGGTGAAGCCATTTACACACAAAAAGAAAATCCAAACCTGGAATACGTGATCCCGAAAGAAGGATCCAATATCTGGATCGACTCCTGGGTAATTCCGAAGAATGCAGAGCATAAGGAAAATGCAGAAAAGTTCATCAACTTCCTCTGCCGTCCGGACATCGCACTGAAGAACTTTGAGTACATCACCTACTCGACTCCAAATGAAGCAGCACGGGAACTGATTGAAGACGAGTCCATCCGCAACAGCAAGATTGCATTCCCGGATGCAAGCGAGCTCTCCGGATGTGAGACCTTCAAATTCCTTGGAGATAAAAACGATGCTGTCTACAATGAATTATGGCGGGAAGTGAAATCAAAGTAATGTGGGAAAGAATTCTGAATTATACAATAACCGAACAGAAAACTTCCAATATCCATGAGTTTTTAAAAGCTCATGGATATTCTTCTTCTCTGATCCGGGCAATCAAAGAAGATACGGAAGGAATCCGTCTGAACGGGGAACCGGTACTGGCACGCACCCTTCTTACTCCCGGCGACCAGCTTGCCATCCGGATTACCGAAACAAAATTCTCCGAAAATATTGTTCCGTCAGATCTGCCTCTTTCGATCGTATATGAAGATCCGGACCTGCTGGTCATCAATAAACCTGCCGGAATGCCAATTCACCCTTCCCAGGGAAATTATGACAACACACTTGCCAATGCCTGTGCCTGGTATTTCAAAGAGAAAGGCGAGCCTTTTGTCTACCGCTGCATTAACCGGCTTGACCGGGACACCACCGGTCTTCTGATCATTGCCCGGCATCTTTACAGTGCCTCTCTCCTCTCTGCCATGATGGCACGCCGGGAAATCCACCGGGAATATCTGGCACTTGCCACGGGAATCGTCCCGGAAGACGGAATCATCACTGCTCCAATTGCCAGAAAAGAGGGTTCTACCATCGAGCGCATGGTCGATTTTAAACATGGTGAATATGCCTGCACCCATTATCGCAGGATTTCCATCACAAATACAGATCCGGTCTACTCTCTGGTTGCCTTAAAGCTGGATACCGGACGCACTCATCAGATCCGGGTGCATATGAAGTATATCGGCTGTCCGCTGCCGGGGGATTTTCTGTATCATCCGGTTTTTGACCGGATCGGACGCCAGGCCCTACATTCCTTCCAGCTGGAATTTGCACACCCCATCACCGGGGAGCCTATGTGTTTCCTGGCACCTGTGCCTGAGGATTTCCGCAGAGCATTTGCACAGTAAAAAAAATCAGCTGCCCGGTACGTGTTTCCTGCACCAGCAGCTGATTTTTATTATTGTTATTTATTTTTTTTGTAGATCACAAGGAGTCCCTTGAGCAGAAGGTCCTCATCCAGAATGATTTCTTTCTTACAGTGAGAAATGATCTTTTTTGCAAGACCGCCTGTTGCGATCACGGTTGTTTTCTCACCAAGCTCTTCTTCCACCCGGTCTATGATCCCGTCGATGGCTGCTGCGTTGCTGTAGAGCACG
>ENA-OPBS01001416-OPBS01001416.1-human-gut-metagenome-genome-assembly--contig:-NODE-1416-length-18451-cov-5.700152_pt1 | contig 18451 bp, 14 predicted proteins | sample MGYA00241074_ERZ501463 | MGnify/ENA primary metagenome ERZ501463 (study PRJEB25962, sample SAMEA2042578) | human gut metagenome | biome: human gut; feature: human-associated habitat; material: faeces...
GCGCAAAATATACCGCAAAGTGAGGCGTACAGATTGCGAGAATGATTTTTCAAACATGCTCTGGAGCAGTCAGCAGTTACACGTTTCACCATATTCAAAGCGATGCATATTACCAGATTCACACTGCGACTTTCTGTTTTTCCAGAAATGATATTTTCTAAAATACCACCGTGCCTGTTCTGTTGACTGCCATTTTCTTTTTATTCCGTTAATTTTCCCAGTCCCATACATTGGAGGCTTCCACATGTGTACGCGGCTTCTTGATCACCAGCTCCGGACTCTTCGCACTTACCTTGGAGTTTGCAGGAATTGATTCTGTAATGAATGTGTTTCCGCCGATGATCGTATTCTCCCCAATTACAGTTTCTCCACCAAGTACAGAAGAATTGGAATAAATGGTTACATTATCTTCAATAGTAGGATGACGCTTCACACCAGAAAGCTGCTGTCCTTTTCTTGTAGAAAGCGCGCCAAGGGTAACTCCCTGATACAGCTTCACATTATTTCCAATAGTAGTAGTCTCACCGATTACCACGCCGGTTCCATGGTCAATGAAGAAGTACTCTCCAATGGTGGCACCTGGGTTGATATCGATTCCTGTACGGCCATGAGCATATTCCGACATCACGCGCGGGATAAATGGGATTTCTTCTTTATAAAGAACATGTGCCAGACGATACACGTAGATAGCAAATAATCCCGGATATGAAAAAATGATCTCTTCCTTGCTCTTGGCTGCGGGGTCACCATCAAAACCAGCCTGTACATCTGTCAGAAGCAGTCTCTGGATCTCAGGAAGCTGCTCAAAAAATCCACAGGCAGTTCTGTCTGCATGGGCTGCTGCTTCTTCCGGTTCCTCTCCGTGATAAAGAAGTGCGATCTCGATCTGATTCTTCAATCTGTCATAAAGATCATTCAGTCTGTGTCCCACATAATACTCCGGAAATACGGTAGCACTGGTATCCGTACTGAAATATCCCGGAAATACAATAGATTTCAGATCTCTTACTATATCAATGATCACCGAACGGTTCGGCAGACGTCTACCGCTCTTCGGCATAAAAAGTTCTTCTGAAGCATAATTCTCAGTAAGACCCTTCGCTGCTCTGAGAATCGCTGATTTCTTATCGCTCATAATTCCCTCCATTTCTGCACATCCACTTCTGTCTGTACACTTTATCTCATTATCATATTATAGTCTGGAAGATTCGTCAATAATACAAAAAAGAAAAGTTTTAAAAAAGATTGACCTTTCTCCGGATACCTTATATAATAATAAAGGTTTGCATCCGGAGATGTACCCAAGTGGCTGAAGGGTCCGCACTCGAAATGCGGTAGGTCGGGCAACCGGCGCGAGGGTTCAAATCCCTCCATCTCCGCTTTTCTGCCGATTTATGACAGGAAGAATTTTATTTATATTTTATTATACAAAAAGCACTCTCATCTCTTGACAATTGTATATTTTATATGTATAATTGCAACAGTGATGAAAACATAATTTAATATAGGGGATTGGTCAAATGGTATGATAGGGGTCTCCAAAACCTTTGGTGGGAGTTCGATTCTCTCATCCCCTGCTAGTGGGAACGCTGAAAAGTCTTATAAATCAAGACTTTTTGGCGTTTTTTATTTGTAAATTTCTAAAGGTATCATTAAAAGTATCTTTGAGATAACAGTAAATGTAATAAAAGTGGAATGTGCAGAGGCACATAGAGTCCTGCGTATTTCGCTTTTATGGGAATAATGAATAACAACAGGGGATTGCCTGGTGGCAATCCCCTGAAATATTTCATATGAAAAATTATAAAAATTACTTCGCCTCAGCTTCAGTGCCTTCAGCGTCCTCATCCTCTTCCGGAGCTGCTGCATACTCACCGATGTGAACAACAACTGCATCCTCAGGTGTGATAAAGTGAACCTGTTTGCCTTCCGGGATCGGGAGGTCTTTTACGTGGATGTCACGGACATCTGCCGGATAGCCGTTGAAGTCGATGACGATGGTGTCAAGAAGGTTGGACGGATCTGCTTTGTAGTGGATCTCTTCCATCTCCTGCTCAACGATACCCTGAACCATGTCGGTGTGCTCCAGTTTAACAGCGACTGTTGTGGAAACCTTCTCACCGGCTACCAGTGCCTGGAAATCCAGAGCCATCAGCTGTTTTTCAATTGGATTATAGTCAATATTTTTTACCAGGGCATCAACTTTTTCGCCTTCGATGTCCAAGTAAACCTGTGTACCTTCTTTATTTGCTTTAATGAATTTGGCTGCCTCGGCACCGTTAAACTGAAGTGCTACAGGCTCTTTCATTTCTTTTCCACTAAGAATTCCTGTGACGTAACCCTCACGTCTTAATTTTTTAGCTTTTACATTCGGGTTTCTTTTCTCTGCTTTCAATGTGATCATGTCAAATTCCTCCTCCTGATGCATGGATTCCGGTAATGTTGCTGTTCGCGCTGTTCGCAGTAACACGAATTCTGCATTTCTTTTCTGACTGGGATTATTATAGCACTTCTCGGACGAGGTGGCTAACAAAAAGTTAGAAAATTTAAGAATAATATTTTGTATTGTTTAACTTATGTACAAAACTTCAAGGGTAAAATTAGACAAAAACAAAGTATATATTTGAGATTTTACAGAAAAAATTAAAACAACATAAAAAATTGCACAAATCAAGTGATCATAAAAGCCTGAAAGTTGGCATTTATCTGGAAGAGAGGCAAGTATTAAATATGAATATTCTATTTTTATTTGATTCAGATATGCGAGGAGACGGGAAATATCCATATTGCTGACATATTGGAGAGAGCTGTTGTGATCAATGTAATAAAAATTGGAAGATATGATGCAGGACAGAGATGACGGCGAAAGAAGGTGGCAACATAACGCGATGGGTATTTTACTCTGGAGAAAGAATTTAACGGAATTGCATATAATTTCTGAAACAATTTAACATATAATTCACAAATCTTTATCTCAACCACGATATCTGAACAGCCGGAAAAATCCTATACTACAAACTATGTGAGCGAGAGAAGAGAAAGGAGATAAGTAATGTCAGAAATTGCACTTAGAAATGTATGTAAGCAATTTGATTCGGAGCATTACGGTGTGAAGGATTTTAATCTTGATATACATGATAAAGAGTTTGTGATCTTTGTAGGTCCGTCCGGATGTGGAAAATCCACCACTTTGCGTATCATCGCAGGCTTGGAGGAGATTACAGACGGCGAGCTGTGGATCGACGGTGAGCTTTCCAATTATCTGGAACCGAAGGAGAGGGGAATGTCCATGGTGTTCCAGAACTATGCCTTATATCCGAACATGACGGTTTACGGAAATATGGCATACGCCCTGAAGATCCGTAAGCTTCCGAAGGATGAGATCGACAGAAAGGTCCATGAGGTGGCAAAGATCCTGGAGATCGACCAGCTTCTTGACCGGAGGCCGGCGGCTCTTTCCGGCGGTCAGAAACAGCGAGTTGCCATTGGAAGTGCAATTATCCGGAAGCCGAAAGCCTTTCTCATGGATGAGCCCCTTTCCAATCTGGATGCAAAGCTTCGTGCTCAGATGCGTGTGGAGCTTGTGAAATTACATAAACAGCTGGACACCACCATTATTTATGTAACGCACGACCAAACAGAGGCCATGACTCTTGGGACTAAGATCGTGGTCATGAAGGATGGCTTGATCCAGCAGGTGGGAGCGCCGCAGAGTATTTATGACAATCCGGTAAATCTTTTCGTAGCAGGCTTCCTTGGTTCTCCGTCCATGAACTTTTTCCGGTGTACAGTAAAAGCAGAAGAAAATAATCGCACGGCCCTTCTTCTGGATGATGCCAAAACTGTGAAAAAGGTTTATCTGGATGGAACCAGAGGAAAACAGATCGCAGACAGATATAACGGCAGACACGTGATCCTTGGAATCCGTCCGGAGGATATCTACGAGCTGGACGAGGCGAAAAAGCTTGGTATTGAAAATGAAAGCGTAGATGTAGATGAGCCTGTAGTAAACCGGGAGATGCTGGGAGCGGAAGTGATCCTCTATTTTGATGAGCAGGGCAAAACCCTGGCAGTCCGCTTAAGTCCGGAAAATCAGACACAGGTAGGGGAGAAGGTTTCTCTGTATTTTGATATGGAGAAGGCCCATGTGTTTGATCCGGAGACAGAAGAAAATATTTTTGTGTCATGAATTTATGTCACGAAAAAGCTTGAGTGCAGGCAGATCAGCCTGTAGATAGAATCTGATTATGCAAGGAGGAGAAATAGTTATGGAAAATAACAGCAAAAGCAAGATCACACCGTACTTATATCTGGTGCCTTGTATGCTTATTTTTGGAATTTTTCTGTTTTATCCGTTTGTGAAAACAATTTATTTAAGTCTTTACAAGACCAACAAGATGGGACAGGCAAAGCTGTACGTTGGTCTGGGCAATTATAAAGAGCTGCTTCAGTCAGCATCCTTTATCAACAGTTTGAAGGTGACGCTGATCTTTGTGCTGATCGTTGTGGTCGGCGGCATGCTTCTTGGTCTGATCGCAGCAGTGCTTTGTAACAAGGCGTTTCCGGGAATCCGGGTGTTCAGTACATCTTATGCTCTGCCAATGGCTATTGCATCCAGTTCTGCGGCAATGATCTTCCAGATCATGCTCCACCCGGCAGTAGGTATTGTGAATAAGCTTACCGGCCTGGATATCAACTGGCTGAACGATCCGAACACGGCTCTGATCTGCGTAGCCATTCTTACTGCGTGGCTGAACAGCGGGATCAATTTCCTGTATTTTTCCGCAGGACTCGGGAATATTGATGAGACCATTTATGAGAGAGCTTCTGTAGATGGAGCCAGCAGTGTGCAGCAGTTTTTCAGCCTGACGCTTCCGGGACTTTCCCCGATCATGTTTTACACACTGGTGGTAAATATCATACAGGCATTTCAGTCCTTTGGACAGATCAAGATCCTGACAGAGGGTGGTCCTAATGAGTCTACCAATGTTATTGTTTATTCCATTTACAGGGATGCGTTTTTTAACTACCGCTTCGGAAGTGCGGCAGCCCAGTCTGTTATCCTGTTTGTGATCATCATGATCATCACACTGATCATGTTCCGTATTGAGAAGAAGGGAGTGAATTACTGATGAGCCAGATGGAAAATATGGCAGTCCCGGCAGTGGGAAACATGTCAAAAGAGGAGCTTCTGGAGCTGAAAAAAGCTATGAATGCAAAGGCTCTTGCAAAGAGAAGGACAAGAACAGCACTCCGTGTTACGGCAAATGTTGTGTTTGCGGTTCTGGTCCTGCTTCCATTGCTTTATGCCATCAGTATTGCACTGATGCCTTCCAGTGAACTGTTTACTACAGAGTTGAATCTCTTTCCCAAGAATCCGACCTTTTCCAACTTTATCAATGCATTCCGCACCGTTCCACTTCTCCGATTCATATTGAATTCCTTTATCATGGCGGGATGCATTACCATCGGACAGATCATTACCTGTTCTCTTGCTGCTTTTGCGTTTTCTTTCCTGGAATTCAAAGGAAAAGGTATTCTCTTCATGGTTGTGATGGCAACCATGATGGTTCCGGGAGAGGCAACGATCATTTCCAACTACCTGACTGTATCAAGCTGGGGAATGCTGGATACTTATCAGGTACTGATCGTGCCTTACCTTACATCCGCAATGGGAATTTTCCTGTTCCGCCAGTTTTACATGACTTTCCCGATCTCACTGTATGAATCGGCAAAGCTTGACGGCTGCAGCAATCTGAAATTTATCGTAAGGATCCTGCTTCCGCTGACAAAATCCGCTATTGGCGCTATGGCAGTGTATACCTTTATCAATGCATGGAATATGTACATGTGGCCGCTGCTTGTAACAGGCTCCAACAATATGCGAACCGTTCAGATCGGTATCAGTATGCTGGATAGTGTGGATTCACAGTCCATCACCCTGATGATCGCAGGCGTTGTTATGATCATCATTCCGTCCATTTCCATTTTTATCGTTGGACAGAAACAGCTGATCAGAGGAATGTTCTCGGGTGCAGTCAAGGGCTGATATCGGAGCAGGCAGCAACCCTGCAGCAGCCTGTTGTAAGGGAATGCTGTAAGGGGAAAAATATTGCAAAAAGATACTGCAAAGTCATAAGACGAGCAGTTCATCTGATATAAAAAATGAAAAAAGAGAAAATTTTTCAAGAGGAGAAAAAAAGTTATGAAGAAAAAAATGATCGCCGCTTTACTGACCGCAGCTATGGCTGCAGGTTCTCTTTCCGGAGCAACTGTATTCGCCGCAGATGCCGGTACAGATGAAAAAGTGGAAATGGCAGATGCTTCCGATGTAGACGGAACTACCATTACTTTCTGGCATTCCATGGGTGGTGTCAATGGCGAGGCGATTGATACACTGGTAAAAAAATTCAACGATGAGAATGAATACGGAATTACTGTAGATGCTCAGTATCAGGGTGAGTACGATGATTCCTTGAACAAGCTGAAAAGTGCACAGATCGGAAACATGGGTGCGGATCTTGTACAGGTATATGAAATCGGAACAAGATTCATGATCGATTCCGGATGGATCGTGCCTATGCAGCAGATGATCGATGCGGACAGCTACGATGTATCTGAGATCGAGCCGAACCTGGCTGCATACTACACCATCGATAATGAGCTGTACTCTATGCCGTTCAACTCTTCCACACCGATCATGTATTACAACAAGGACATGTTTGACAAGGCAGGGATCACAGAGGTTCCGGACAGCCTGGAGGGCATCGGTGAGATCGGACAGGATCTTCTGGACAAAGGTGGCGCAGGTGAGGTAATGTCTCTTGGAATCTACGGATGGTTCTTCGAGCAGTTTATCGGAAAACAGGGTCTTGAATACGCAAACAACGGAAACGGACGTAAAGAGGCTGCTACAGCTGTTGCTTTTGACGAGAACGGTGCTGCGAAGAATATCCTTACAGCATGGAAAGACCTCAACGACAAAGGTTTTGCACCGATCGTAGGTAAAGGCGGCGATGCAGGTCTGGCAGATTTCTCCGCAGGAAAATCTGCGATCACACTTGGCTCTACAGCTTCCCTGAAACAGATCCTTCAGGATGTAAACGGAAAATTTGAGGTTGGTACAGCATACTTCCCGAAGATCAAATCCAGCGACGAGGGTGGTGTTTCCATCGGTGGTGCATCTCTCTGGGCACTGAACAACAACGATCCGAAAAAGCTTCGTGCAACATGGGAATTCGTAAAATTCCTGATCTCTCCGGAGTCTCAGGCTTATTGGAACGCACAGACCGGATATTTCCCTGTAACTGTAAAGGCTCAGGACGAGCAGGTATTTAAGGATAATGTTGCAAAATATCCGCAGTTCCAGACCGCTATCGACCAGCTCCACGACTCCTCCGCAGACTATGTAGGCGCTCTGTTAAGTGTATTCCCTGAGGCAAGAGCAACAGTAGAGTCTGAGATCGAGAGCATGCTCAATGGAAAAGAGGATGTAGATACAGCAGTGAAAAACATGGCTGATTCCATCAACAAATCCATTGAAGAGTATAATCTGGTGAATGAATAATTCGAAAAGGCGTGGAAACTGAAAAAGAAAAATAAATATATACAGCCAAAAATCCCCGGGTAAGCTCCTGGGGATTTTTGCTATAGTCACGGAAAAAAACATCCTGACAGGAAAATATCAGGAGAAAAATCAGAGGAATCTCTGGACGTAAGAGTATATATTGGCTATAATGATGAAGTTAATATCTACTCCTCAGGAAGGAAGAAAAATCTGTGAATAGAAGTAAAAGAGAAGATTATAAGAGATTTGTGGTATTTTGTCTGGCAAGTCTGATCGTGATCGCACAGGCAGCGATCTTTGCTTATGTATGGTATGATTTTTACAGTGACCTGATCCTGAAGCCATTCTGGAGAAAGGGTAACTGGGTAATGATCCTGATCTATGCGCTGATCTATCTGATGTTTGCCAAGCTTTACGGAGGTCTGAAGGTAGGCTATCTGAAGCGTATCGATGTATTTTATTCATTGACGCTGGCAACGATCTGTACCAATGTTGTGACGTATTTTCAGATCACACTGATCAACAGATGGTTTATGTCGGCCAGACCGGTGATCGAAATGACCGGAGTCCAGCTTGTTGTGACGGTACTGTGGATCTGGGGCTCCAGGTATATTTACTCCAGACTGTACGGAGCCAGAAGGCTGCTGGTGATCTACGGAGACCGTGATCCCGGTGATGTGATCCACAAGATGAACACCCGAAAGGATAAATACGATATCAGCGGTAAGGTTCATATCCGTGAGGGCGAAGAGAAGATCCATGCCATGATGGAAGATTATGAAGGCGTGATCATCTGGGATCTTCCGTCCCAGATCCGAAACAGGTATCTGAAATACTGTTTTTCTCATTCCATCCGTTGCTATATGAGCCCGAAGATTTCCGATATCATCCTGCTTGGAACAGACAGGATCCATCTGTTTGATACGCCGCTTCTGATGTGCAGGAATCAGGGACTTTCCATGGAGCAGCGTGCAGCCAAGAGAGTTCTGGATATCATTGTATCCGGACTTGGGATCATCGTATCCTCACCCATCATGCTGATCATTGCCATTGCGGTGAAGGCTTATGACGGCGGTCCGGTATTTTATCTCCAGGATCGTCTTACCTATCAGGGAAAGGAATTCCGCATCCGGAAATTCCGAAGCATGTGTGTGGATTCCGAGAAGAACGGGGCGCGTCTTGCATCCAAGCACGATTCCCGTATCACACCGGTAGGACATGTTCTGCGTAACCTGCATCTGGATGAGCTTCCCCAGCTGTTTAACGTGTTTATGGGTGATATGTCTCTGGTAGGTCCACGTCCGGAACGAGATGTGATCATGCAGGAATATGAGCAGGAAATCCCGGAATTCCACTATCGTCTTAAGGTAAAAGCCGGACTGACCGGTTATGCTCAGGTATATGGCAAATATAACACCACACCGTATGATAAGCTGAAGCTGGATCTGTTTTATATTGAAAATTATTCATTCCTTCTGGATATCAAGCTTCTGTTTATGACTGTAAAGATCTTTTTCCAGAAAGAAGTTTCCGAGGGCGTGGATGATAATCAGAAGAACGCTCTTAAGGATTCCGAAGAAAAAAAATAAGCAACGAAACGAAATGCGTGTCAGGCTGCGGAAGATCATCCTGACGCGCATTTTGCAGATAGAGAGGACGGAGGTTGTTTTATGGAAAAGCCGTTGGTTTCCGTAGTGATGCCCGTATATAACGGGGAAAGATATATTGGAAAAGCGATCGAATCAGCACTGGGACAGGAGGTTCCGGTAGAAGTGCTGGTCATTGATGACTGTTCTGCAGACGGCACAGAGCTTGCTGTAATGAAATATATGGACAGCGGAAAGATCCGTTATATCCGAAATGAACAGAATATGGGTGCTGCCCGTTCCAGAAACCGGGGCGTAAAGGAAGCCCGGGGAAAATATATCGCATTTTTGGATGCGGATGACTGGTGGGAAAAGGGCAAGCTGAAAGCCCAGACAGAGGTTATGGAACAGACCGGCTGTGCGATCTGCTCCACCGGAAGAGAACTGATGACGCCGGATGGGCGCACTACCGGCAAATATATTCCGGTAAAGGAACGGATCACATACAGGGAGCTTCTGAAGCATAACAGCATCAACTGTTCTTCCGTATTGCTACGCAGAGAAGATGCACTTGCGTTTCCAATGGAGCATGATGACAGCCATGAAGATTACATTACCTGGCTCCGGATATTGGGAAAGGGAGGATTTGCAGCAGGGATCAACAGACCTTACCTGAAATACCGGCTCAGTGAAGGGGGAAAATCCAGAAATAAGCTGAAGTCTGCGGCAATGACTTATCAGGTGTATCGGTATGTGGGATATGGTCCGCTGAAGAGTCTGTTTTTCTTTGTTTCCTATGCGCTCCACGGGATATGGAAATACCGTTGAAAAATTCTGGAAGAGGTGAATAATTCTGACATATATTAATTCTTTATTTCCAAATTCATAAATATATGTTATTATTTATTCATACTTTTATCAAATATTACAAGGTGGAAACAAATGAAACAGAGAACGGATAGCCAGGGAGTTCCGTATTCTTACCTGGTCGATAACATTAAAGTAGTACTGATCTTTCTTGTCGTATTTAATCATCTGATCGCATTTCAGCTGGTCAAGGTGGACATGGTGGTGCGTTATGTATGGTATGGGATCACCATTTTTCACATGCCTGCTTTTATTTTTATATCTGGATATCTTTCCAAGAAGCCACAGGATGTACTGAAGAATGTGAAGAATCTGCTGATCCCTTATATTCTTGGATACAGTCTGACCTGGTATGCTTATATCTGGACCGGCAGAAGCATGGATTATGAGCTGCTCCGTCCGTCCGGAACAGTTATGTGGTATGTGCTGGCATTGTTTATCTACAGGCTGACTATCGAAGCACTTGGCAAGATACGTTTTATCGTGCCTCTGAGCATTATTTTTGCATTGTGGGCAGGAACAAGACCGGAATTTACGACCTATCTTTCAAGCTCCAGGATTGTTGTATTTTTTCCGTTTTTTGTGGCAGGCTATCTGTGGAAGAGTGATTACACAGACGTGGTCCGTAAATTCAAGGGTAAATGGATCCTGCTCCTGGTTTCAGCCCTGCTTTTGTATGCAGTTCCGAATTTTATGATCGCCAATGAGATCCCGGTAGATATTTTCCGTGGGAATCATACGTATCAGTTATCGGGAATGGATGATATCACAGGAATGCTGATTCGCCTTCTGATGTATCTGGTATCTTTTGTGCTGGTGCTGACGTTTCTGGCATTGATCCCGGATGTGAAGCTGCCGGTTACCTTTGTTGGAAGAAATACCATGGGGATTTATTTTTTCCATTATCCGATCATGATCGTACTCAACGGCCTGCTTCTTCTCAGCATCCCGCAGATGCTGAATGTCTGGGTGCTTTTCGGAGTATCCTGGGTGCTTGTGCTGATCCTTGGAAGCAAGCCGGTATCTTTCCTCTACGGAGGGGTACTAAACCTGCTTACATTTATTCTGTTCAAACGTGAGAGGCAGGTGCAGGATGAAGGACTTGAGGATGAATATGATGAAGATGACCGTTATGAGATCATACTGAAAAGAAAGAAAGCCATTGAGGAGCTTGCGGCAACTCTGGACGAGGAGGATGCACGTAAGGTGAAGGACGATGTGGCGGCTGTACTGGAACATGAGACAGAAGAGACGGAAGAAATCCGTGGCGAGGATTTCTTTGTAGATGAGGATCTTGAGATGGAGGAAGGCATGGATGATGCCGGAGCTCCACAGGAATTTGAGCAGCTCCAGGACCTGGATGATATATTAAAGATCACAGAACCGCAGGGGGAAATGGAAGTGCTTTTGAAAAATAAAGAAGAGAAAGCGCAGGATTAAATTAATAATGAAAAAAGTCATTACTTACGGTACCTTTGATCTGTTCCACCAGGGACATTACAATATTCTGAAAAGAGCCAGGGAGCTGGGGGATTATCTTGTTGTGGGTGTCACCAGTGAAAGCTATGATATCGAACGCGGCAAGCTGAATGTACAGGACAGCCTTCTGAAGCGTATCGAAAATGTCCGCAAGACTGGTTTTGCGGATGAGATCATTGTAGAGGAATATCAGGGGCAGAAGCTAAATGACATTACAAAATACAATATCGACCTTCTGGTAGTCGGTTCGGACTGGCGTGGCAAATTTGATTATCTGAAGAATTACTGTGAGGTCGTTTATCTGGAACGTACCAAAAATATTTCCAGTACCAAGCTCAGAAGTGAGGGTATGATCTACAGCATGGGCATTGTTACGGATGATACAGAGGACAACGAAATGGTGATGGAGTCCAAGTATGTCAGCGGACTGCATGTAGAAAGTGTGTATTCCGAGGATGTTTTTGTTGCGAGAGAATTCTGTGACAGATACGAACTTGACTCTTATGGTACAGATTACGGGCAGTTTCTGGAAGGATTGGATATCATTTATATCCGATCCGGTCTGAAAAACAGGGCAGATTATATCCGAAAGGCACTGGAATGTGATAAATATGTGATCAGTGACACGCCTATGGCTCTGGAACCGGAAGAGATAAGAGAGCTGTTTGCACTGGCAAAGGCACATCAGGTTGTTCTGGTAGAGAAGCTTACCATGGTCTATCTGCGCGCGTTTACACAGCTTGTCTGGCTGACACATGGAGCGCTTGTGGGAGATGTGGTAGCTGTAAAATGCGCGATTTCTCAGGATGATTTTGAGGGCGGAAAAAATTTCAGCGAAACAGTCAGCCAGGCGCTGTGTGCATGCATCAAGCTTCTCGGTAAGGATTACCTGGAGGTGAAGAGCAATGCGGTGAAAAGCAGTGACGGCTGCTTTATTTATGATATGATCACGATGAAGTATCTCCGGGCACTGGCGACCATTGAGATTGGAACAACGGTGGATGTGGAAAACGAGCTTGCGATCATCGGAACCAGGGGGCGTATCACCGTACCCGGTGACTGGTGGAATACCGGATATTTTGAAGCCAAAATAGAAGGTCAGGAATTCCTGAAACGCTACAGCTTTAATTTTGAGGGAAATGGTCTTCGCTATCTGCTTCAGGAGCTGGTCATCATGATTCGTGACAGACGGACAGAATGTACGAGATTTTTTTATGAAGAATCAGAAACTCTGGCTGAGCTTTTGAAAATAATTAATCAAAGAGGTTGACAGATGACAGAAAAACAGAAGCTTCTTTTGCAGCTCTTCCGGGAGGTTGATGCGATCTGCAAAAAGCATGATCTTAGATATGTAATGGCCGGAGGTACTCTGATCGGTGTTCTTCGAAATGAAGGCTTTATCCCATGGGACGATGATGTGGACATTTACATGCCCAAAAGTGACTGGGATAAATTTGTAGAAATATGTCAGAACGAGATGCCGCCGAACCGGGCGGTTTATTGTGCAGAAGTGGATCGTAATTATACCAACGGTTTTCCGCGCTACGGAAGTACGGATACCTGTGCGATCCACAAGCATCAGATCATAGGGGACGACAAGGCTGGTGAGATCATTGACGTACTGACTCTGGATCCCATTCCGGATGATGACCGTGAGTATGAGAAATACCGGGACCATATGATGATCTATACGGAACTTCTGAATATCAGCATGGTCGTGGGAGTCAGATGGGAAATTTCTCCCTGGCGGTATCTGTACTGGCTTTTCCGCTATACCTTCTGCGGAAAGGACAGAACCTTAAAGAAATTGGAGAAGATCATGTTTTCTTATAAAGAAGAGGAGTGCAGCCGCTATGCCATGCGATGGGGAGGCTGCCCGTTTCTTTTTGACAAGGATATGATGTTCCCTGTAAAATATATGGACTTCGAGGGCGAAAAGGTTATGATCCCTCACAGGACCAGCGATTATCTGATCTGGCATTACGGGGACGAATGGTCCTATATACCGCCTCATGGGGAAAGAGAATCTCATGAGTCTGTTGATGTTCCGGGCGCCAGCTATCAGGAGGTGCGGGATGAATATATGCCAAGGATCGACAAAAAACGTATCCGCAGACAGATGCTTTTCCGCAAATTCTACTGCCTTCTTATGGCAAAGGGAGACCATAAACAGGATGACAGACGAAGAAGGATCAAAGCCGGTGTTGTAGCCCGGGATGTGTCTGCCCGGCTGATGAGATCCGAAAAAACAGCGGAGACCCTGCTGAAAGAGAGAAGATATGATGTGCTTGGTGAGATCTTTGAGGAGTATTACCGTGTACAGCTCAGCATGGAGTTTATCGGGCGTGAGGATTTTAACGGGATCCGTCCGTTCTATCATCCGATCCTGATCCCGCTGGAGGATAAGGCTTTTCAGGCGGCTATGCTGACACTGATCTATCAGGAGCGTGTTTCCAAGGCATACCGTATGTACGAGGTACGCAAGAAAATGGATCATCTTACTCCGGAAATGGAGCAGACAGTGGAGGATATCCGCCGTTTCCGAAAAGCAGCCAGCCACTATGAATTTAAAGAAATGCAGGAAGCAGAGGCGATCGTGGATGATCTTCTCAGAAAATATCCGGATGCTCCGGGATTCCTGAAATTTAAATGTCGGTTTGTGATGGAGCGCCTGGAAGGACCGCAGAATGCTTCGGAAGCGGAGAAATTTCTGTCTTACTGCCTGAGAGTATTTCCCCAGGATGGATATTTTATGAAATATAAGGGGGATCTTCTCTGGAAAAAGGGCCTCCGGAACGAAGCAATGGCAGAGTATCTGAAAGCCAGAGAATGCACCAATAACGGCATTGTGCAGCTGGAACTGGATAAATTCCTGAAAAAACAGAAGTCCCAGGCGATCCGAGACTGTCGGGATCTGCTTGTAAGCCAGAGAAGATCAGAAGCACTCTCTCTGATGGAATTTTGGAGCAGACTGATGCCGGAGGATGAGGAGATCAGAGGCGCTCTTTATCTTGCGAAGGTATATTCCGTCCGTACAAAAGGGGAGCTGGAAGAGCTGGTGAGAGAGCTTTGCAAAGAACTGGGGATCACCGGTAATTCTCCAAGGGAGGGAACCCTTGAGGAGCCAGTGTACAAAGAGGCACTTACCTGTGCATGGCAGAGATTCGGCTATCCCAAAGCACTGGCAGAGGGTCGTACCAGGATCCTGTGCAGTGATGAAGAGGGCGAGATGGAATATCTGGCAGAGGAGATCCGCAGCTTTCTGGTCCATAAGGAATGGCAGGGAGAGGTATACAAGCTTCTGGGAGATATCCGGAAGAAACAGGGGCGTACCCGGGAAGCCTTCGAAAATTATTTCCTAGCATTGGATCATGAGCCGCATCCCTATATAAAAAATGAGCTTTCTAGGATCTTCCTGGAGGATCTTTACGATGGAAGCCGGCGTACCGGATTTTTCGCAAAGAAGGCAGACGTGACAGAATTTCTGAACAGCTGGCTGGATAAGTATAAAAGTCAGGAGGAGCTTCAGGAGCTTCTGAAGCGGATCCTGTAATGACAGATCAACAGAAACGAGGCAGAGTGTATTGAACAGAGAACAGCAGAAAGTACTGGAACTTCTAAAAGAAATAGATACCATATGCAGAAAAAATAAGATCACATATTATCTTTCTCCGTATCTTACCCTCTGTGCGGTAACGGAGCGCCCTTTTCCCATGAATCCGGCAAGCAATGATATTTATATGAAGACCGGTGATATGGCCCGGTTTAAAAATATCTTTGATGAAGAACCAGAGTTGCGTAGAACTCTGGAATCTATGGAGAATAACAGCCGTTTCCCCGGATTTTTTCTGCGTTATACAGATAAAGATACATTGTTTTATAAGCTGGACGAGTATGGAAAATACAAACATCCGGGACTGGGGATCAATATCCTTCCGCTGCAGTGTGAATATGGCCCAAAGGGAAAATATCTCTGGAACCGTATGCGCGAAGAGGGATGGAAAAGAATCTACGGAAAAAAAGGCGAGTGGCGGAACCGGCGTGAGCTGGGATGTATCTGGATGGTGCGAGTCCTTTCTCTTTGCGGACGAGGCTGGCTGGCAAAGAGCATATTCCGGGATCTGCTCCGGCAGCCGCAGGATGGCGCAAAAACCTATGTACTCCGATATTTTGACCAGAATCTTTATTTTCCTGCGCATATTTTTGAAAATCCCGGGGAGGCAATGCTTGGAGGAGAATCCTTTATGGTCCCGGGAAACACAGACAGCTATCTCACCCGGGCCTACGGCAAAAATTATCGAAATAAGTCAATGGAAAACTATGTTCCCGGCTCGCTGGTGGTGTGCAGCACACTGATCCCATGCGAGGAATTTCTGCAGCAGTCAAAGGAACTGAAGAAATTTGCTTCTGTCAGGAAGAAAAGGGAAAAGCGCAGGCAGTTTGGAATGAATTACCGGGAATATCTTGCACAGTGCTGGGATTATGCAAAATTCTGCGGGGAAAAATATACCTGTGCACTGGCTTATCGCAAAAAGCTCAGCTATATCCGGAATCTCTTCAAAAATGAAGATTATGTGGAACTGGAAAAAGCATTTGCGGGATATACCAGGATGAACGATCGCTGTCTGAAATATGAAGAAGCATTTGAAACAGATCCGGAGGTTTTTGACCTGTATCTTAAGTATCTGGAAAAAACAGGAAGGATCTCGTATATGGAGAAGGTAAAAAAATATGTCTAAGGTCAAGCTTACAGATTATGTTGTGGAATTTTTGCAGAAAAAAGGGATCCATGATTTCTTTGGATACCAGGGAACCATGATCGCACATCTGGTAGATTCCATTGAGAAGAATCCCCATGTAAGAAGTCATTCCAGCTATCATGAGCAGGGAGCTGCTTTTGCCGCCTGCGGTTATGCTCAGGCAAAGAATGCCTGCGGCTGTGCCTATGCCACCAGTGGTCCGGGAGCTGCCAATCTGCTTTCCGGTGTGGCAGATGCGTATTTCGATTCTCTTCCGGTGATCTTTATCACCGGACAGCTGAATACCTATGAATATTCCGGTATTACAGGCCTTCGTCAGCAGGGCTTTCAGGAGATCGATATGGTTTCCATGGCAAAGCCGGTAACCAAGTACGCGGTGCAGGTCCGTGATCCGAAAAATATCGTTCGTGAACTGAATCTTGCATGGCAGATCGCCAATACAGGTCGAAAGGGACCGGTTCTTATCGATCTTCCCATGAACGTGCAGAGAGGCGAGGTGGAAGATCCGGTTTATGATATGGAATTTTCCGAGGAAGAGATCGAGACAGCTGTATATGGAAAAAATGATCCGGAAAACGGGGCAGCCTTTTACAGGGATGCAGTTGCAAAGGCGGATTCTTCTGATGGAGCAGAGGCGGCAGAATATATTCTGAATAAGATCAGGACTGCAAAACGGCCGGTATTTATGATCGGTCACGGAGCTTCCGGAGAAGCAGAAAAAATGCTCACAGATCTGGCGCGTGCCCATCACATTCCGGTGATCACAAGCGTACTTGCCCGGTCCGCACTGAGTTTTGATGATCCTTTGAACTTCGGGTGCATCGGAGGTGCCTACGGACACCGGTATGCAAATATGATCGCCAATGCAAAAAGCGACCTTCTGCTCTGCTTTGGAATTTCCCTGTGTACCCGTCAGATTGGTACTAAGGTTCATGAGTTTGCGAAGAATGCCGAAATCATCCGTGTGGATATTGATCCTTATAATCTTCAAAGAGAGATCCATGAGGGAAGAGAAGGTGAGAAATGCTTTTGCGTCAGCGCAGAGACTGTGGTGCGTAAGCTGACAGAGCAGCAGGCACAGATCGGTTCCTATGAGGAATGGCTTGCTGTCTGCCAGAAGATCCGTAAGGAACTCTGGAAAGTGGACGATGAGACACCGCAGCGTTATCCGAATCGCATGATCGCATACTTGAGTGATCAGCTTTCCGATACCGGAGCGGTTGCTGTGGATGTGGGACAGCATATGGTCTGGAGCTATCAGTCCTTCCACAATCAGCAGGGGCAGAAGACACTTTTTTCCGGCGGACATGGTGCTATGGGATATGCACTTCCGGCGGCTATCGGAGCTTATTATGCTACCGGCAAGCCGGTGGCATGTATCTGTGGAGACGGAGCCTTCCAGATGAATATCCAGGAGCTGCAGTGGGTGAAGCGCGAGAATATCCCGGTGAAGATGATCGTAATGAATAATGAGGCGCTGGGAATGATCCGTCATCTTCAGAGAGATTATTTTGACTGTGTATATGCGGATACCTCCGATGGCAGCGGATTCTCGTCCTGCGATTTTACAGATGTGGCGCAGGCTTACGGAATTCCTGCAAAGCGCATCCAGGGAGAAGACGTGGAAAAATATGCCGGTGGATTCCTGGAGCAGAACGGACCGGAGCTTCTGGAGATCATGCTGGAGCATGGAACCTACGCATACCCGAAGACCTGTCTGGGTGAGCCGATCCACAATCAGCAGCCTTATATACCGAAACCGATATTTGATGAACTGATGGAGCTGTAAAATGGGAAAAATAACTGTGATCACAGGCGGTACCTCCGGAATTGGAAGAGGAATTGCCGAAAAGATCCTGGCAGAGTCGGCAAAAACTGACAGGATCTTCGTAACATATGGACATGATGAGAAGAAGGCACTGTCGTTTCAGGAGAGCCTTCCTGAGGAAAAAAGATCTCAGGTGACTTTGATAAAGGCAGATATGTCTTCCTATGAAGAGATGATGGTTTTTGTGGAGGAGCTGAAAAAGCAGACAGACCATATTGACTGGCTTGTAAGCAATGCCGGCATCAGCACCTACGCAAAATATGAAGACTACAGCTTTGAGGAGTGGACACGGATCGTAAACACCAATCTTTCCGTACCTGTATTTATGGTCAAAGAGCTGAGATCCATGATGGTGGAGGGCGGC
>ENA-OPBS01001418-OPBS01001418.1-human-gut-metagenome-genome-assembly--contig:-NODE-1418-length-18440-cov-3.940495_pt1 | contig 18440 bp, 10 predicted proteins | sample MGYA00241074_ERZ501463 | MGnify/ENA primary metagenome ERZ501463 (study PRJEB25962, sample SAMEA2042578) | human gut metagenome | biome: human gut; feature: human-associated habitat; material: faeces...
GTTTCTACTGATTTACCCTGTGCATCCGCAAGTTTCTTAATATCTTCTTCTGTCTCAAGACTTGATGCATCCACATAATTCTCGGCATTTTTGATTCCTGCTGTTTTTGCAACTTTGGAAACTGTAACCGGATTATCTCCAGAAATAACTTTCACTTCAACTCCCTGCTCTGCAAAGTACTGGAATGTTTCTTTTGCCGCCTCACGGATTGGATTCGCAAGTAAGATATAGCCCAACGGTGTTACCGGCTCTGTCAGTGCTTTTCCATCAATCTCCGCTGCATAAGTACCAAATACAAGAACACGGGCACCTGTAGATGCAAGCTCTGTGATTTTTTCCTTATGTTGCTCGTAATCATCCAGAAGTACAAATTCCGGCGCTCCAAGAACATATGTCTTATCTTCAAATGTAGCACTGCTGTACTTTGTCGCAGATGAAAATCCTGTCTTGGAAATTGCTTTTGCTCCTGAAGAATGTGTAAAATATTCTTTCATTGCAGCCATTGTGATATTATCGTTTGTCATAGCTGAAACAAAATCTCCGACCATAAGACGAAGAGATTCCATCTTTTCCGTATCGTACTGCTCCGTTGGAATAAGTTCCTGTACTTTCATCGTATTTTCTGTGATCGTACCAGTCTTATCTACACAAAGTACATCAACACGCGCAAGTGTCTCAATACATTTCATATCATGAAGCAATACTTTCTGCTGTGCAAGCCGAATTGAACTGACAGCAAGTGCAACGCTTGCAAGAAGGTAAAGTCCCTCCGGAATCATTCCGATCACAGCCGCTACCATTGACGTAATACTTGAATGGAATGATGCATTCTGGAATACCAGAGACTGTGCAACGAGTATGATTCCAATCGGAATGATTGCCACACCGACGCATTTAACCAATTTATCCAGCGAGCGGATCATCTCTGACCGCTCACCATTCTGCATTTCTTTTGCTTCCAGTGTAAGCTTTGAAATATAAGAATCTTCACCGACTTTATCAAGTCTTGCATGACATTGACCGGAAATAATAAAACTTCCTGACATCAGCTGATCTCCGGCATGTTTTGTAATCTCATCAGACTCGCCTGTCAGCAGAGATTCATTTACCTGTACTTCACCTGCACAAACCTGTGCATCTGCACATACCTGCGCGCCGGCTTTAAATATGACAATATCATCAACTACCAACTCTTCTGCATCAATCAACGATCTTTTACCATCTCGCACTACAGTCGCTTTCGGTGCATTCAGCATGGTCAGATTATCCAGCACTTTTTTGGCACGCACTTCCTGTATAATACCGATCAACGTATTTGCAATAATAACCGGAAGAAAGGTCAGATCCCGGAAGGATCCAACCAGACATAACAAAATAGCCAGAACAAGAAAGATTAAGTTAAAGTAAGTAAATACATTCTCATGTACAATCTCTTTCGTTGTCTTCGACGGAGGATCGACTGCCCTGTTTACCCAGCCATGAAGTCTGTGCTCCTGCACCTGCTGTGCTGTCAATCCGACTTTATAATCCGGATTGTAACGGGTTGTCGGTATCCGCTTCTCTATTTCTTCTTCAATCTCTGTTTTCTTGTTTCTGCTTCTTGCCATCTGTTACTTCCCTTCTGCTTCTTCCAACGTCTCCGTTCTCGTCAAAATCTGCATAAATTCTTCTCCTGTAATTGTTTCTTTCTCATACAGGTATTTTGCAAGCTCATGAAGTTTCTTCTGGTTTTTCTCCAAAAGTTCCATCGCTGTATCATATCCGTGTTTTACGGTATCTACAACCATCTGATCAATATCTGCTGCTGTCTGTGGGGAACAACTTAAACTGCTGTCTCCTCCCAGATATGGATTGTTCTGCGTCTCAAGAGCAACCATACCAAACCGGTCACTCATTCCATAACGCGTGATCATTGCTCTTGCAAGCTTTGTTGCCTGCTCGATATCATTCGATGCGCCTGTTGTGATAGAATTAAAAATCAGTTTTTCTGCGCATCTTCCTCCGGTCAGTGTCGCGATCTTGTTGATCAGCTCTTCCTGTGTCATCAGATTCCGTTCTTCTGATTCAACCTGCATTGTATATCCCAAGGCACCTGATGTACGCGGAATGATCGTGATCTTTGTAACCGGTGCTGAATTCGTCTGTAATGCTGCTACCAACGCATGACCGATTTCATGATAAGAAACAATTAATTTTTCCTTGGAAGAAAGTACCTGATTCTTCTTCTGATATCCGGCGATAACAGTTTCAATACTTTCTTCAAGATCTGCCTGCGTTACATATTTACGATTCTCTCTGACTGCGCGCAGTGCCGCTTCATTTACCATATTTGCAAGCTCTGCTCCTGATGCTCCTGATGCAGCTCTTGCGATTGCATTAAAGTCAATGTCATCTCCAAGTCTTACTTTCTTCGCGTGAACTTTCAGAATCTCTTCACGTCCTTTAAGATCCGGAAGTTCCACCGGAATACGGCGGTCAAATCTTCCCGGACGGAGAAGTGCCGGATCAAGACTGTCCGGTCGGTTCGTTGCAGCAAGGATCACAACACCCTTAGATGCATCGAACCCATCCATCTCTGTCAGCAACTGGTTCAATGTCTGCTCACGCTCATCATTTCCGCCGCCATAGCGGGAATCACGGCTTTTACCAATGGCATCGATCTCATCGATAAATACGATACACGGAGCATTCTTCTTGGCTTCCTCGAAAAGGTCACGGACACGTGAGGCACCCACGCCCACAAACATCTCCACAAATTCCGAGCCGGAAAGAGAGAAGAACGGTACCTGCGCTTCACCTGCAACTGCCTTGGCAAGTAATGTCTTACCGGTTCCAGGAGGGCCTACAAGAAGTGCGCCCTTAGGCAGCTTGGCTCCGATGGCTGTGTATTTTCCGGGGTTGTGAAGAAAATCCACAACTTCCTGGAGTGATTCCTTGGCTTCATCCTGACCTGCCACATCCTTAAAGGAAACTCCCGTTTCCTGCTGCACATAGGCTTTGGCTTTGCTCTTGCCTACGCCCATGCCCATGATCCCGCCGCCTTTGTTCATGCGGCGCATGGAGAACATCAGAAGTCCGAACAGAAGCAGTGTCGGCAGAACCACGCTCAGGATCATTGCAACAAATTCACCAAAAACATCCGGCGGATCGGTCTCAAACTTGATTCCCTTTCCTTCCAGTCTCTTGGTAAGTGCTGTACTGTCTTCGGTCTTCGTGGTGTAATAGCTCATATCCTCGTACTTGGAATTCTTTTTCTTGGGTACGATCGTCAATGTACTGGACTGGATCGTTACTTCCTTAACCTGGTCCTTATCCACCATATCGATAAATTTATCATAGGAGATCTCACTGCTGTTATCCTTCAGCATATTGGTAAACAACGCGAAGCACACCAGTGTGACCAGGAGGCATATCAGAAAAGCCAGAATCGACTGATGATTTTTACCTGATCCCTGCCTGGGATCTTTGTTGTCAGGTCGCTTCCCGTCCTGATCATTATTCAGTTGATTATTCATTTTTTTCCTCCTCTTGTCATTTCTTTATTATAAAGAGAAAAACCATATAAATCAACTGCGAGATTACAAAAATACCATCGAAAAAACACCGCATTGGATATTGCCAGTGAACGTAAAGTTGTAGTATACTGTTCCCAGTGATTTGGAAAATTAAAGAGGAGAGGAAATCAGACAAATGAAAATAGGTTTTGATAATGACAAATATCTGAAAATGCAGTCAGAACACATCCGTGAAAGAATCGGTCAGTTCGGCAACAAACTTTATCTTGAATTCGGCGGCAAACTGTTTGACGACTACCATGCATCCCGTGTTCTTCCGGGTTTTGAACCGGACAGCAAGCTCCGTATGCTGATGCAGCTTTCTGATCAGGCGGAGATCGTTATTGTTATCAGTGCCAATGACATTGACAAGAATAAAGTACGTGGCGATCTTGGGATCACCTATGACGAAGATGTTCTCCGTCTTATGGATGAGTTTACAAGCCGTGGCCTGTACGTGGGAAGCGTATGCATCACACAGTACTCCGGTCAGGAAAGCGCCGATCTCTTCAAAAAACGTCTGGAGAAACTGGGAATCCGTGTCTACAAGCTTTACCTGATCCCCGGCTATCCAAGCAACACTTCCTTTATTGTAAGTGACGAGGGTTATGGAAAGAATGATTATATTGAAACTACCAGACCTCTAGTCGTGATCACAGCACCGGGACCAGGAAGTGGAAAGATGGCAACCTGCCTTTCCCAGCTTTACCACGAATACAAACGAGGAGTAAAAGCCGGCTATGCAAAATTTGAGACCTTCCCAATCTGGAACCTTCCTCTGAAACATCCGGTAAACCTTGCCTACGAAGCTGCCACTGCAGATCTGAACGATGTCAACATGATCGACCCGTTCCATCTGGAGGCTTACGGCAAAACTACCGTCAACTACAACCGTGACGTAGAAGTTTTCCCTGTTGTACAGGCCATGTTTGAGAAGATCATGGGCAGCTGCCCTTATAAATCTCCGACAGATATGGGGGTCAACATGGCAGGTAACTGCATCGTTGACGATGAAGTATGCCAGGAGGCTTCCCGCCAGGAGATCATCCGCCGTTATTATAAGAGCATGAACGCTCTGGTTTCCGGCTCCGGCACAGAGAATGAAGTACGTAAGATCGAGCTTCTTCTCCAGCAGGCTCATGCAGAGATCACTGACCGTAAGGTTGTTCCGGCTGCCCTCGAAAAAGAAAAAGCAACCAATGGCCCTGCCGCCGCTATGGAACTTCCTGACGGAAAGATCGTATGCGGAAAAACCTCCGATCTTCTCGGCGCATCCGCTGCTCTTCTTCTCAATGCCCTGAAAGAGCTGGCAGGAATCGATCACGAGCTTCATGTGATCTCCCCGGATGCCATCCATCCGATCCAGCAGCTGAAGACCAAATATCTGGGAAGCAGAAATCCACGTCTTCACATTGATGAGATCCTGATCGCCCTTTCCATGAGTGCCGCAACCAGCGATGCCGCACGCCTTGCCCTGGAACAGATCCCGAATCTCCGTGGATGCCAGGCTCATACTTCCGTAATGCTTTCCGATGTGGATGTGATCAGCTTCCGTAAGCTTGGTGTTGAGCTTACCTGCGAAGCCAAGGCTGAGAAAAAGAAAGAATATCAGAAAGTCTGATCTTATAAACACCAAAATCCCCTGTGCCGGATCTACGTACAAACGCCGAACCGTACAGGGGATTTTTTTGAGGGAATCTATAATCAATCAACTTGCCGATATTTTCCTATTTAATTCATCCTATCTTTCTGATAGACAATACCACCTGTTGTAAATTTCACAACACTTCCGTTTTCGACCATATGAAAATAAGGTTCACCTTTCTGTTCTCCTGAAAATATTTTCTCAATTCCGTCACAATATATATTTATAATTTCCGGAGATAACGCATACTTTTTATAACAGTCTTTTTCTTTTTCGCAGACATGAGCAGGAAAAACGCTGCTTACTTTTTTTCTGATTTTCTTCAATTTTAAAAGGCTTTCATAGTATACACGCAAAGAAGCAGATGGGGCAAGCGGACTTTTTCCAGGATTCAAATGTCCCCACACTTCCCAGGTGAGCATGATATCTCCTGTAAAAAGCCATCCTTTCTTCTCCTCAAACAATGCAATACACCCCAGGGTATGACTGGGAACTTCCAGAACTTTAAGTTTTTTATCTCCCAGATCAAAGATATCCCCATCCCTGACTGTACAGATTTTTCTTGCCGGTCCGGGATTCCACATTTCAAACGAAAATCCCTCTTTTTCAGGAATTTCAAAGAACATGAGCTCAGACATTTCTCTCAGCTCCTGGTCTACGATCTGATGGGAAAAAGGTTCGTCATACCTTCCCACACATACTTCTTCAAATTGATAATTTCCTGAATTATGATCCACATGAGCATGAGTATTTACAACAATCAGAGATTTTTCTCCACAAAGTTTCAAAACTTCTTCTTTTAAATCGGTAAGTCCCAGTCCCGTATCCAGAAGAAGAGCTCTTTCTGTTCCATTTATCACATACATAACCGTCTTATCTATTTCATTGATCGCCCACAGATCTTTTTCCAACGGAATGATCCTGAATAACTGCATCTTCATTCCTCCTTTATTTTACAGCTCCCATTGTCAGTCCGCTTGTAATATATTTTTGTGCACAGATGTAAAGGATAATTGTGGGAATAATACACAAGGTAAGTCCTGCAATAAACAGATTCCACTGTGTGCTGGTAGCACTTCTGAACATGAAAAAATTTACCGTCAGCGGTCTCAGTTCACTGTCTCCAATGAGAATACTGGGAAGCAGAAAGTCATTCCAGGACCACATAAAAAACAATACACCAATGGTAACCGTTGCTGGTTTAACAAGTGGAAATACGATCTGCGTCATAATTCGAAAAACTCCACATCCATCTATTGCGGCTGCTTCTTCCAGCTCCCGAGGTACATTTTTCAAAAATCCCGTAAACGTCAGAATTCCAAACGCACAGAAGAATCCAATATCAAGAATGATAATTCCTCCAAGGGAATTGGTAAGATTGGTATTTGTAGCAAGTACAGAAATAGGAATCATAACTGCATGAAACGGCACGATCTGTCCGAAAACAAAATACAGATACAGATTCTGTGAGATTTTCCCACGAAGATGTGAGATTCCGAAAGCACCGGCAAACGATACGAACAGCCCTCCCAGCATAGCTCCCAATGTAATCACAACAGAATTTTTTAATGCAACTAAAAAATTCATGCTTTCCATGGCATTTTTAAAATTATCAAGATATAAAGACTTTGGTAATGCCAGAAAATCAGCCGCAATTTCCGGACTTGTTTTAATTGAATTCATAACGATCCACAATACCGGTAAAATAAAAATAAAGCCTAATATAAACATTGCTGCGGTACCTGCAATTTTCTTTTTCCATGTCATTATGACTGCACCTCTCTTTTTCTAGTAATATTAAGCTGAATCAAGGAAATTGCTGCTATGATCAAAAACAGGATCACCGATTTCGCACAGCCATACCCCATATTAAAAGTTCCAAATGCGTCATCATAAATATTCATGGCGATCGTCTGTGTTGTTTTTGAAGGTCCGCCGCCGGTTAAAGCGTAGTTAATATCAAATGCTTTAAATGCATTTGCAATAGATACAAACAGATTGATCGTAATCGTTGGCATCAGAAGCGGAAGCTGGATTTTTATAATACGATTCAGTCCCACACATCCGTCAATGCATGCCGCTTCCATCACATCAAGAGGAATCGACTGCAAACCTGTGATGTAAAGGATCATCAAAAATCCCAGGCCCTGCCACACGGTAACCACTGATACCGCCGCAAATGCTGCCGTTGAACTCCCGAACCAGCTAAACCCTGTTACTGCTTCCGAATGTAAAAGTTCTCCAATTATTGGCGTTACTTTCTGAAAAATAAATGTCCACGCCAGGGCGATCATAACTCCACTGATAATATTCGGAATAAAAAAGAACGCCCGGATCACTGGCTTACCGAAAATATGTGTATTCAACGCCAGAGCTATAAAAAAAGCCAGTACATTGGTCAGAACAATCGTAACCACTGCAAGTTTAAACGTCAAAAACATAGATTGTATAAAATCTCTATCATGAACCAAATCGACAAAGTTTTTTATTCCGATCCAGTTATGCGTTCCTTTGATCAGATTCCAACTGAAAAACGAATTCGGGATCGTTCCAAAAATTAACGGTCCTGCCAGCGCAAAAGTATAAATACACAGTGCCGGCAGCACAAGAAGGAAATAATATTTTTTCTGTTTTCTGTATAAAATGTCCGACATGTTTCCTACCCCCGTATATAGCAGGCGGACTTTTAAAAGTCCGCCTGTTTTCCTGTGTGTTTATTCTTCTGCAAGCTTTTTAAATCCTTCATCAAGAGCATCCAGTGTCTGATCTTCATCGGTTATTCCTGCAAAATATCCCTGAACATCATCGCCCAGAACATCGCTTGCTCCGCTTGGAAGCTGATTCCACAAAGTACTTCTGACCTTTCCTGCATCCATATACGCTTTCAGATCTTTATAATAATCCTTACTTGCAATTTCATCATCTGCTTCAATGTCCATGCAAGCCATAAAGCCGCCGTAGCTGTTGGTCACTGTTTTCAGCCAGTCCCCGCCATCTCCGATATAATCAAGCACTTCCAGGGCTTCATCCAAGTGTTCCCCGTTTGCGTTGGCCACGATCGCATCTGTTGCACATGCCACAACTTCTGCATCATCTGCGTTATCACTTACTGGAACTGCAAAAAATCCGATGGGAAGATCCTGTGTTACACTTCCTACAGAAATCGTTGCCGCATCTGAAAGAAAGATCATTGCTGCTTCCTGGTTTGCAAATGCATAAAATCCTGTGGCCGCATCCGAATCCATATAATTCTGTCCGGAATTTTCTTTCATAAGATCCATAAAATCAAAGACTCTGTCTACGCCATCCACCTTAAAGCTCCCTTCTCCCTTATTCATGGAATCCAGCCAGCTGTCGATCTTATCTTTTCCACCAAGTACTCCTCCGAATAAGGAGCAGAATTCCTGACTTACTGTCCAGTTATCTTTATAAATAGCGGTAAATGGTGTAATATTCGCAGCCTGAAGTTTTTCACAGACTGCTTTCATCTCATCAAAAGTTTCCGGCACTTTTTCAATTCCTGCTTTTTTAAAAAGATCTTTATTATAAAGTACACCCCACCATTCATACATCTGTGGAAATCCCCACACTTTGCCATCATAAGTAACTGCTTCTTTTGCATTGTCATAAAGTTTGTCCACAAACTCATGATCGCTTACGTCTGCCAGCAGCCCGTTCTGTGCAAAATCATATACCTGAGAATAAGAACTTACTTCAAAAAGATCCGGCAGATCTTTTGCCGCTGTCTTTGCTCCAAGATACTGGTTATAATCTCCGGACTGCATCTCCACAGATAATTTTATATTATCATGAGTCTGATTAAACCCTTCCGCTGCTTTATTGTAAATATCCGCAGCTCCGGAAGTCCACACTGCCATCTTGATCTCAACTACATCGTCTACATTTTTCAGATTACTTTTTGCGTAAACCGGCATCACTGTTCCAACAAGCCCCATTGCCATGAGCGCTGCCATTGCGCACGCTGTCACCTTTCTTCTCTTCATTTGTAAACCCTCCGTTCTTTTTTGATGAACTCATTATATTATAATTTTTAATATCAAAACAGTGCACACTTCTTGACATTATGTGTCACTTTTCATAATATGTATTGGTTTTTTTTACTCATCATTATATAATAATACCGAAAGGAGGGGTAAGAATTGTTTTCTATTACTGCAAAATTTAAAGAACACTCTATAAAATTTCGAATTCTTGTCATCGTTCTTCCAGTTGTGATTCTCAGTTATATCATTTTATTATCTTCTTTTTATATGATTTATGTAAAAGAATCCCGTAACAATATTCTTCTGGAACATGAAGAGAATACTCTGTCTATCGCAAAAAATACAGCCAGTTATTTTTCCTCACTGAACTCCAACATTGATCTGCTGCTTTACGGAACAGAAATTCAGTCTCTGATCCATTCCTATGCAGATAAAAAGCTCAGTCCGGAAGAAGTTCAGTCCCAGTGTAACACCCTTTTCTCCACATATCTTTTAGGTGCTCAGTCTAAAATTCAACGGGTTTATATTGTTCTGACCGATAATGGGATCATTTCCAATCAGACTATTTATAATTCCACCCTGGAACAACAGGAGCAAAAACTGGAGCAGCTCAGTGAGTATCTAAAACAACCAAAGGGAACTCTCTATTATTACTATTCTCCAAAGGAACCTTATACCATCACTGCTGCCAAAAATATTTTTGACATTCAGAAACCGGAAAAGAAGATCGGTATTTTACTGACTGAGATCAATATCCGGTTTATGGAGGATATGATCACGGAGCATCAGGATTCTGAATATAGTTATTATTCCCTTTTTCAAAATAGTGACCTGGTATATACAACTTCCCCCTATGCCCCATCCGTCACAGCCAGCATGAATATGAATTATCACTCCCACAGGGGGAATAGTAATTTTTATGCCATCCGCTATTCTGTAAACGATTTCTTACAAATCGGAGGGCTTCTCAACACAACCGGCGCATTTCATTCGATCAATCGTGTATGGCGTCAGCTACTGGTTATTTCCATATTTTTTCTCTTGATACTGGTTTTCGCTGTTATTCAGATTTCAAGAACCATATCCCAGGAATTTCAGGTTTTTATCACTAAGTTAAAACAAACTTCTGTTGCCGATGAAACCGCCCTGATCCACACAGTTTCCAGCAACGAATTTTCTGAGCTGACAAAGGAATACAACCATATGCTCCTGCGCCTTCAGGAATCCGGAAAGAAGATCACGGAACAACAGATTCTTCTAAAAAACGCAGAGCTGAAAACGCTTCAGGCACAGATCAACCCACATTTTCTTTACAATACCCTGGACTGTATCTCAAGCCTGGCATCTCTTGGAAAAACAGCGCAAATCACAGATATCGTTCCAAAACTGGCTGATATCATGCGAATGAGCATCAAAGGCTCTGATCTTCTTCCTATTTCAGAAGATCTTAATTACGTAAGAGAATATTTGGATATTCAGAAAATGCGTTTCCAGGATCGGCTTCTTTTTCTGATCGAATGTAACGATCCCATGGAAGATCTGTATATCCCAAAACTGATCATACAGCCGGTCGTTGAAAACGCTATCATACATGGTATCAGTGAATCTGTGGAAAATGGCTTTCTTTCTATTCAATTATTTACTTTTAAAGACGATGTACTGATCAAAGTCTATAACACCGGCCCCCTGTTTTCTCACCAGGTAATTGAAAAGATTCACTCTGTATCACAAACTTCTTTTTCCGACCAGAAAAGCATTGGGCTTATAAATATTCAGATGCGGCTACGGTCCCAATTCGGAAATTCCTATGGACTGCTTCTTGAAAATATGGAAGACCGTACTTCTGTATGTGTTACGATCCGTATTCCACAAATACATCAAAGGGAGGACCTGACAAAATGAAAATTCTGATCGTTGATGATGAAAAGATCATCCTGGAAAAACTTAAAATGTATATTTCACAGATTTTTACAGAAAAAGAGAATATTTTTACTTCTGACAATGCAGCAAAAGCACTGGAGATCATATCCTCTCAGCAACCAGATATCATTCTTACGGATATCCGTATGCCAGGAAAAGACGGCCTGTATATTTCTTCTTTCGTGCATAATAATTTTCCAGATAAGATCGTAATACTGATTACCGGTTTTTCTGATTTCAAGTATGCACAGACAGCGATTAAAAACCATGTTTTCGATTATATCCTAAAACCAGTAGACGAAAACGTCCTGAAAGAATCCGTATTGAAAGCTATACATACTATCACCGAACGGAAAAATCAGGCAATCATGCGCAAAAAATATGAATCCTATCTAAAAGAAAATATCAGAAATCTTCAAAAAGATTTTTTTGAACGGTTACTTTTCAGGAACACCACTTCCCTTTCTTCTTCTTTTCATGAAGAAGTCACCATGCTCCGCCTGGATCATATTAAAAGCTATTACCTTTTATACTGCAAATGTTCTACAACAGTTTCAAAAGATCTGGAAAAAGAATATTACTTTACGCATATCGCCGAACATTATCTTCAGGAACAGATTCCGGGAGCTCTTATTTTTTCTTATGGAAACGCTTTGTATTCCTTATGTCCGGACATTGATGAAAAACAACTTACAAAAATAACTAATTTCATACATGGGGAACTAAAAAAGAATCACGTTCTCATGTCCGCAGCCATCAGCAGTCACTCTGAGAATCTGTCTGAAATTCCCCTGCTTCGAAGCCAGACTGTAGAAATTTTTAATACCCTGAAAAATTCCAGTCATTTTGTCATGCTCTACCGTGATCTGGAAACCAACCCCGTTGCTGTCATGTATGAAAAATCCAACTATTTTCAGGTTCTTCTCAATTCCCTGTCTTCCGGTGACAAAACAATGATTCAAAGGCATTTTGATGAGATCTCCCAGTTTTTCACCCGGCAAACTCCTGATGAGTTCAACAGTTTCATGTATAGTTTTATGACTCTTTTTCTTTCTTTTTTTCAGTCAGCTTCCACGGAACTGTCAGATTCGGTACGTCAGATCACCAAAACACAGAAAGAGCTTTTTTCAACCTCCTCACTTCCGGAAAAAAAGACTGAAATATTTCAGGACTGGATGTTTCAGATTGCAGGCCTTCTGAATACTGATAAAATTAATAAAAACAACTACCTGACCAGTCAGCTGATTGAATATATCCGCGCAAATTATGAAAAACCTCTGAGCCTATACAGTATCGCCGATGAATTTAACCGAAGTACTCCTTATATCAGCAGACTGATCAAACAGACAACCGGCAAAAATTTTACGGATCTTCTTACCGATCTGCGTATCCAGAAAGCTAAAGAATTGCTGAAAACTTCTTCCTATCACGTAAATGAGATATCCCACATGGTAGGATATCCCAATTTTCGTTACTTCAGCCGTATTTTCAAGCAGCAAACTGGTATGACTCCCAATGATTATCGGAAGATTTCCTGCCGTTTTCACTGAATTTTTATACTGCTTCCCACACCATCCCCACCACATTTTTTGGTGACGATGATCTTATTTTCGATCCGTTCCTTCAGTTCTGACACATGTGAGATAATTCCTACCAAACGTTTTCCGTCGGCCAGACTTGTCAGGGCTTTCAGGGCCTGTTCCAGGGATTCCTCATCCAAGGATCCGAATCCTTCATCTACAAACATGGAATCCAGCCGGATTCCCCCTGCGCAGGCCTGGATCTCATCAGACAGGCCCAGTGCAAGGGACAGAGATGCCTGGAAGGATTCCCCACCGGACAATGTCTTTACGCTTCGTTCCGTTCCGTTATAGTGATCAATGACATTCAGATCAAGACCTGCTTTTTCTTTCTGATTTTTGCTTTGTTCCTGGCGTTTCAGCTCGTACTGACCGCTACTCATGGTCATAAGACGGAGATTGGCTCTTCGCAGGATCCGGTCAAAATATGCCATCTGGATATAGGTTTCCAGCTCGATCTTTGCCTTTCCGTTCAGTTTTCCATTGGCTGTATCCGAAAGATTTTTCATCCAGACATATTCTTTTTCCGCCGCAGTCATTTCCGTCTGACGTACCTGCACTTTATGATATATTTCCTCATTTCCCTTCTGAACAGAAAAAAGTGCTTTTCGTTTTTCCGAAAGCTGTGTTTTCTCTTCCCTAAAACGGCTGTACTGCTCTCTGAGCGCATCCTCATCTACTTCTCCGATTTCTTTTTTCTGCTCCTCAAAGTTTTTTACAACCGCTGTTATTCTTTCCTTTTCCGCCCGGATCTCCTGTAATTTCTGTTGAGCTCTTCTGCTGCTTTCTTTCAGCTCTTCATACAGCTTCCTCTGTGTTTTTATTTCCTGTTCCAGAGATTCTTTTCCACCTTCTCCGATCTCTTCGTTCAGCTCATCCACTTTCTGTGCTTTGTTCTTCCTCTCTGTTTCCAGACGTACGATGTCCTGTGCAGCTTCATTGATAACTCTTCCCAGTTCTTTCAGAGTCTTTTCTCTTTCTATGATCAGCTTCTCAAGATCCTGTTTCTGTTTTGCTTCTTTTTCCTTTCCCTGAACTTTTTCTGACAGGCAGCTGAGCATATCCTGTATCTGTCTTTCAAATCCTGCAGCTGTGTTGTCCGTCACTTCTCCATTTCCTGCCACCAGACTTTTCTGAATCAGTTTTCGGATCTCTTCTGCTGTTATCTGCTGCTGCTTTTTGTTTTCCACGTCTCTTGTCTGAAGACCGGCCTGTTTTCTGTCACATTGATTTTTCTCTTCCTGTAACTGAACGATCTCTGTTTCCAGCTTTTCGATCCACGTTTCTGTTTCGTTCTTCTTTTTTTTACGTTCTATTGCTATGCGAATCTCTTCCTCGCTATCTGCCAGCTGCTTTTCACATTGGTCCTGTTTTTCTTTCAGCAAAGGGATCAGCTTTTTCCATTCCGTCTCATGTAAAAGCTCTTGTGCCTCCCTCTGGATCTGATGCCATAATGTTTTCTGGCGTTCTTTTCGTTTTCCTGCTTCCACACTCTGCGTATTTGCGTCATTCTCCAGTCTGTCCAGTTTTTGTTTCTCTCTGTCCAGGATTTCCTGATCCACAACCTGTCCTTTGGGAAGTATTCCCGGACGCGGATGCTCGAAAGAACCACATACCGGGCATGGGCAGCCCTCTTTCAGTTCCTGCGCCAGGAGCCCTGCCTGCGCGTCCAGAAAACTCTGAAACAGTTTCTGGTAAACTTCTCTCTGCTTTTGTACTTTTTCAATGGAAATCTTATATTTTTCCTGCTGCTCTTTCGTGGCATTATAAGCCCCTTGAAACTCCTTAACCAGAGCAATCAGTCCTTCTAATTCTTTCTTTTTCCGAAGCCCTTCTGTCTTTTTCGTCTCTGCCTTCTGAAGTTCCAGCTCCGCGCTGTCCAACAGCGCCTTGTCTTTCTTTTGCTGCTCCAGCTCTTCCTTCTGCTGCGTTTCTTTCCGGATGATTTCTTCCTGCCATCCATCTATCTGTTTCTGTTCTTTTTTGATCTCTTCTTCCGTCAGCAGACAGCTGTCATAGCTTCGTTTTTCACTGTCCAGTTTATCGTACTCAAACTTGTATTTTTGTAGTTCTTCTCCTGCATCTGCCAGTATTGAAAGGCGTTTTTTTTCTTCCTCATCTTTTTTCTGCAAAAGCTGCTCTTCGGAAATATCCTTCTCTTTTTTTTCACTGACTGTTTCAATCTTTCCTTCGATTGTTTCCAGCTCTTTTTTCAGCTTTTCCAGCTCCTGATATTTTTTCAGCTTTTCTTCTTTTTCACGGATCCTGATTCCAAGCTCTTCACATCTGTGATCTGCATCTTTATATTTTTCCGCCTCTTCTACTGCAAGCTGTAGAAGTGGTGTTAATTCTTCCAGATCTTTTTCCGCTTTTTTCTTTTTCAGCTCCAGATTTCGTTTCTGAGCCACAAGATTTTGTGCCTCTTCTGCTTTTCGTATATCCTGATTAAGCGAGTCTTCTTTTTCCCGGAGCTCTTTTTCCTGTGCTTCACCATATTCCAGAAACTGCTTCAGAAGTTCCAGACTCCGCTCCAGTTTTCCCTCGAATTTTATCTTTTTCAGTTCGTCAAATTCCTCTGCCTCCTGCCATGAAGCAGTCTCCGTTTTCACTCCATCCAAATACTGGGCAATACTGCGGCGCATTTCATCATATTCCTTATATCTGGCTATTGACGCATCCTTAAGTTTCATCTGAATCTGCTGATAAAGTCCTGTGTGAAAGAGCTGTCGGAAGATCTCTCCTCTCTGTGTAGTTCCTGCCAGAAGTAATTTCTGGAAATCCCCTTGGGCGATCATTGCGATCTGTGTGAACTGATCATAACTCAGTCCCAGAAGCTGTTCCACTGCCGCAGTAACATCTTTTGCCTTTGTCACCGGCTGACGTTCATCCGGATAGATCAGCTGTGCTTCAGCTTTTCTAAGAGTCTGTCCGGTGCCTCTTTTTTTCGGAGCCATATATTCCGGACTCCGGCGCACGTGATAATTTTTCCCCTGATAGGAAAAAACAAGCTCCACAAAGGTCTCTGTGGAAGGCTCTGCATATTTGCTCCGAAACATGGCCGGATCTCTTACCTCTCCACTGGCTCTTCCATATAACGCAAAGGTGATCGCATCAAAGATCGTGGTTTTTCCCGCTCCGGTGTCACCGGTGATCAGGTAGAGACCTCCCTCTCCAAGCTTTGAAAAATCAATCTCTGTTTTGTCCGCATAGGGCCCGAAGGCACTGATGGTCAGTTTTTCCGGTCTCATTATTTCACCTCCTGGATCTTACGGATCAGGTCTTCGGAATATTTCCGCTGTTCTTCATTCATGGGCTGGTTATTCTGCAGTTCAAAAAATTCCTCAAAATATTCCAGCTCAGATTTCCTTTTCACCGTTTCTGTGCCTGCGATCTCCTGGTTTTCTCTTGTGCGTCGGTTATCATATTCCAGCCTCATCAGATTCGGATAAATAGTACGGAGCTTCTGCATTCCATCTACGATATCTTCTTCATCTGTCAGCGTGATCTGCACATAATCCTCTGTGTTTGTGTCCTGATAACCGGACAGTGATGTGATTTCCATGTATGTGCCCTTCAGTTTTCGCATATCCCGTAGAGGCTTCAGCGGAATCTCCCTGATCTTGAGATTTCCTTTTTCCAGAAGCTCCACAACTGTCGCGGATTTCTGCTGTCCTGCCTCGGAAAAAGAATATTTCAAAGGAGTTCCGCAGTAGCGGATGTGCTCGCTTCCCACATTCTGAGGACTGTGGATATGACCAAGTGCCACATAGTCAAAATCCCGGAACACATCTGCCTCCACCTGGTCGATACCGCCAACGGAAATCTCTTCAGAATCGCAGCGCATTGCACCGACCACAAACTGATGGGCGATCAGTACATTGCGATGACGTTTATCAATCTCCATATGTGCAACTGCCGCCTGCACGGCCTCCTGGTAGGTACGGATCTCATCCACCTCTTCTTCTCCTTCCAGCCCGTGCCTCACAGTTGCCGGACGCACAAATGGAAGCAGATGGATCCACACTTCTCCATAGCTGTCCGTTAAACAGTACTTTTCTGTTTTTCCATCGTATACCGGGGTCATGCAGATCCCACTGCTACTCATGATCTGTGAACCGAAAGCGATCCTTTCCGCACTGTCATGATTTCCGCTGATGGCATACACCGGAATCTTCCTTTCTGCCAACTGCGTAAGAAACCGGTCAAAAAGCTGCACGGCTTCCGCAGACGGAACCGGTCTGTCATAAAGATCCCCCGCGAGAAGAACCCCGTCCGGTGCTTCTTTATCAATGATCCTCAGGATTTCATTCAAAATATATTTCTGATCTTCGATCATGGAAAACTCATTGACTCTTTTTCCAATATGCAAATCCGAGATATGAAGAAATTTCATGCTCTCCTCCTATACTATTTCATTCGTAATACTTTACTTAACTATACCATATAGCGTCCCGAAATACAAACATATGTTTTGTTTTTGTTGCTTTTTCACAAAAAAACAGATCTCAGAAAATAAAAACCACTTTCTGGAGATCCATTTTTCTATTTATTTTGTTTCCATTGTAACAGCAATGCCGAATTGATGATGACGAGCACAGAACCTGCATTATGTACCAATGCTCCCACGACCGGATTTAAAATTCCGATGATTGCAAGCACGATCGCCACAAAGTTAAGCCCCATCGAAAAACTCATATTGCATTTGATCGTGATCATCATCCGCCTGGATAATGCAATCAGATGCGGCAGTTCTTTTACTTCATCATCCACCAGCGCAATATCTGCTGCATCCAACGCAATATCACTTCCAACACCGCCCATCGCAATTCCGATATCCGCTTTTTTCTGTTCCGCCGGCAAGGTAATCTGCGCTAAGACATCCTCACACGGCACATCCTCGTCAACCATACGGTCGATTGCCTGTACCTGACCAATGATTTTTGACAGTCTTATTTTTCACTTATCTCTTCCCGTATCTCTATCGGATGCGCATCGGTAACAAAGATCATTCCATCATACAATTTTTCCGGCGATTGTGATGTGCGGTAACTGCGTGGGAAAAGTCCCATAAAAATTGCACTGTAGCCCTCTCCTAACGATCCCATAGAAACATGATCTGTAATCTGCTCTTTCAGTTGTGAATTTTCCGGAACCTTTGAAAAATCCAGCCAGCTCATATCATAACCAGCTTTCTTCGCGGCTTTCGCTAGAGGATCATAGGAATAAAACGTGTGCGTGATACGCTTTCCATCATTTTTCGGAAGATTGCAGTTCGTCTTGTAAAAATCCGTTCCAATCGCAAAATATCCGTCCCCCAGTTCATCGGAAAGAATATTCCCCATCACTCTGGTACCTGCGCCATAATTTCCAAACCGCTCTATATGCCCATTGTGACCTGAAATAAAAATACAGGAATTGCCCCTCTGTTCTTCCATAGAAAGGATCCACAGCACATTTTCTGCCATCAATTGGTCTCTGAGCACATTTCCTTCTACGGCAGAATTGATCACTTTCCCAAGAGAAATATTCTGCAGCAGCGTATCTGCCAGATGATCCGCCTGTACAATGTCCTTTACATCTGATTTTTGTAATTCTTCTTTTATTTCTGTGATCACTCTGCTCTGCTGTTCAACATCATACTCACTGTGCTGTTCTTCTGTATCCTCCAGTTTCTTCAGTTCTGTCACATCTATCCCCGCCTTTTCACATGCTTCAATCAGATACTGCAGATTATAGG
>ENA-OPBS01001457-OPBS01001457.1-human-gut-metagenome-genome-assembly--contig:-NODE-1457-length-18201-cov-3.553841_pt1 | contig 18201 bp, 7 predicted proteins | sample MGYA00241074_ERZ501463 | MGnify/ENA primary metagenome ERZ501463 (study PRJEB25962, sample SAMEA2042578) | human gut metagenome | biome: human gut; feature: human-associated habitat; material: faeces...
CGTGGTTTTTGCCGCGTCCCGGCTTTTTTGGAAAATTGCAAAAACAAACACCCTGTTTACAGTGCGTGAAGGAGGTTTTCCCTTATGGCTATGGATCTGAATGCAAAGGCCGCTTACATCCGCGGTATGATGAAAGGGATGGAGTTTGACCCCACCACCCAGGAAGGCAAGATCATTGTTGCAATGATGGACCTGCTGGAAGAGATGGCCGATGTTGTGAGCGAGCATGACGATGCCCTGGATCAGGCTTTTGACGAGCTGGACGCCATTGATGAAGATATGGATGATCTGGTGGACAACATCTTCGGCGATGACGATGAGGACGAAGATGATATGGAGGACGAGGAAACTTTCGAGGACGAGGAAGAAACTGATGAGGAACCAGGGAACGAGGAACCGGAAGAAGCCGATGGGGAATACCCAGAGGACGAAGAGTATATGTAAAAATGGATGGGGAGCGGTAAAAACCAGCCGCTTTCCCGCCACAAATATAAAAAGAAAAGAGGTTTTTACCATGGAAGAAGTAAGAAATGAAGTACAGAATGAAGAACCGGAAACCGGAAAAGAGAACGAGAGCAAAAGTGAGCGTTTCATCCGTTTGGCGGAGGGGCGAGTGACAAAAGCAAGAATGGCAATTTCAAGGCTTTCCTATCTGTCAAATACCGGGAATTATGAGTATACGCCACAGCAGGTAGAGCAGATGTTCTCTGTTTTGGAACAGGAGCTTGCGGAAGTAAAAAGCGGGTTTATGAAAACCGCAAAGGAAGAAAAGAAGTTTTCCTTTCAGTAAAATAAAAATCGGAGGTAAAAAGATTGCAATTAGTTATCACAGAAAAACCGAGTGTAGCAAAGAGCATTGCGGAAGTGCTTCATGCCACGGAACACAAAAACGGGTATCTGCAGGGAAATGGTTATCTGGTGTCCTGGTGTGTGGGGCATCTGGTAGAACTGGCTAGTGCGGATATCTACCGGGAGGAATGGAGGAAATGGGCGTATGAAACGCTGCCAATCATCCCGGATGTATGGCAGTATCAGGTGAAGGAAAACACCAGAAAACAGTATGAAATATTAAAGGGGCTGTTTCATAATCCGGAGGTTACAGAAGTTATCTGTGCAACGGATGCAGGACGGGAAGGAGAATTGATTTTTCGTCTGGTTTACGAGCAGGCTGGATGTAGAAAGCCGTTTAAAAGACTGTGGATTTCTTCTATGGAAGAAAAAGCGATTGAGGATGGATTTCGGAATCTGCGAGAAAGCAGGGAATACGATGATCTGTATCAGTCCGCAGTCTGCAGAAGTGTGGCAGATTGGCTGGTAGGTATCAATGCCACAAGGCTGTTTACGGTGCTTTATCGCCATAAGCTGACCGTTGGCAGAGTACAGACCCCGACCCTTGCCATGCTGGTGGATCGGGAACAGAGCATTACAGATTTTAAAAAGGAGCAGTATTTTCTGGCGCATCTTCTGTGTGGCGGGATGGATGCAGTTACAGAGCGTATCAATGACAAAAATAAGGCAGAACAGATAGCAGGAGCTTGCCGTAATGGGCAGGCTCTTGTCATGTACGTAAGCAGAGAGGAAAAAGCAGTCAATCCGCCGAAATTATATGATTTGACTACGCTGCAGAGAGAAGCAAACCGTCTGTTTGGCTTTACCGCACAGCAGACACTTGATTACACCCAGTCTTTGTATGAAAAGAAGCTGGTGACTTATCCGAGAACGGACAGCCAGTTTTTAACAGAGGATATGGGGCAGACAGCCGGGAACATTGCCGGGGTAATTAAAAAAAACATTTCTTTCATGCAGGGAATTTCCCATGAGCCGAAGGTGGAGAAAGTCTTAAACAGCAAAAAAGTATCTGACCACCATGCCATTATTCCTACGATGGAACTTGCCAAAGCAGATTTAGATAAGATTCCGGGTGGGGAGATGCAGATTTTATCACTGATTGCCCAGCGCCTGATCTGTGCTACTGGAGAAAAACACATTTATGAAACAGTAAAAGCAGAGCTTTCCTGTAATGGCATCATGTTTACTGCGACTGGGAAGAGCATCCTTCAAAATGGTTGGAAAACCTATGAGGAACAATTTAAAAAGTCTTTAAAATCCGGGAATAGTAAAGCTGAAAAAGAAGAGACACCACTGCCGCAGTTATCTGAGGGAATGACCTTTGAGCAGGTAGAAACAAAAGTCAGTGAACATTTCACAGCACCACCGAAACACTTTACAGAAGATACGCTGCTTTCTGCTATGGAACACGCCGGGAGCGAACAGATGAATGATGAGGTGGAGCGAAAAGGCTTGGGGACACCTGCCACCAGAGCGGCAATCATTGAAAAACTGGTGGAGAAAGGCTTTGTGGAACGAAAAAATAAGCAGATGTTCCCTACGGATGATGGTATCAAGCTGATTACGGTACTGCCGGAAGTCGTGAAATCTCCGAAGCTGACAGCAGAATGGGAAAATGACCTGACCTTGATAGCAAAAGGGGAAAAGTCAGCAGACACTTTTTTAGCAGGCATTGAGGAACTGGTTTCCGATCTGGTACATACCTACCATGAGGTGGAGGAAAACGGAAAGCATATGTTTGGCAGTGACCGGGAAGTGATCGGGAAATGTCCGAAGTGCGGCGGGAACGTCTATGAAAGCAAGAGTAACTTTTACTGTGAGAACCGGGCATGTGATTTTGCCCTGTTCAAGAACAATAAATATTTTGCTTCCATGCGGAAAGAACTGAACAAATCTATTGCCCAGGCACTTTTAAATAAGGGTGAGGCAAAGGTATCCGGTCTGTATTCCCAGAAAAAGGACAGTACCTTTTCCGCAGTCATCCATATGGATGCTTCCGGGAAATATCCGCAGTTTTCCATGACCTTTGACAATAAAAAACAGAAATCCAATCAAAAATAGAAAGAATGAGGTAATCAACATGAAGAAAAAAGTAAGATTCAGGCAATTCCTTTCCGGCGTGATGGCGGTTATGACGATTTTATCTACAACCTTATCACCGCTTAGTGCTTATGCGGCAGAGCCGGAGAAAAAGGAAATCGAATATCCGACATATGAGGAAGTAAAAGAGCAGATTGCCGAAGATGAAGTTGTGAAGGCAAAAGACCATGAAGTGGAAATTGGTTCCGAGTTTGAGGTAGAGAAAGACTTTACCGGACTGGAAATTTCAGATGAAAAGAAAGTAAAAATAACATTTCATGAAGCAAAAAATGAAGTGGGAGACGATTTTTCTACAGATCATGAAGATACCTATAAAACGGTATATTATGTAGAGCCGGTAAGTGGAAATCCAATCTACCAGATCCACAGGAACATCATTGTAAAAGCGGTGGAAACACAGACTGAGGGTGCATCCGGAAGTGAAGCAGGTACGGAAGGAAGCAATGACACGGAAACGGAAGAATCTGGTGAAGAAGAGGGAGAGTCAGAGTCGCAGGAACCAGATACAGAACTTCCTGTAATCCCGGAAATTCCAGACACAGAACTGCCGGATATAGAATTACCGGAAACAGAGCCTCCTGTTGAAACAGAGACACCAGCAGAGGAAACTGAGGAAGAAATCGGTAATGCAGAAACAGAGGAAGAAAAGGACACAGAAGCCGATCCGGAGACAGAAGAAACCATGACACCGGAAGATGCTCTTGAAGAAGCAGAAAAACAGGGGATTGACCTTGCTGCTCTCGAAATCGGTGAGAGTGTAACCTTTTATGCTGAATCTAAGGAAAGAGCAAGTCAGCAGGTAACAGTGACAAAAGGAGCTGGTTATAGCTATGCAGACTATGGGCTGGGAACTTACATTACCTTCAGATATACCGTACAGTTTGGGAATGTTTCCGCTACGGCATATTGTATTCAGCCGTCTGCACCATCACCGGGAAGCGGAACTTATACCATTATTCGTCTGAAAGATGGAAAAGCACTTGCCAAAGTATGTTATTACGGAACAAAAGCCAGCGGTAAAAATGGATTTTTTGCAGAGAAACACCCGGATTTTCCGGAAGGAAAGAAATTTATCATTGTCCATATGGCTGCCAGCTATGCAAATGGAAGCGGTGATGCCTTTTCCGGTGCAAATGCAACCGCACAGAGCCTTGCGATGGAACTTTACAACTACTGTATGGCACAGCCGGACATCCCGGAAGTAGATATGTCATTTTCTGATGCAGATGTGACTGCCTATGTAGACGGAAACATTCAGAGAACAAAGGAAATTACATTTAAAGCAGACAAATTGCAGACGATTACGATGAAGTTACCGGATGGTGTGAAATTTCATAATGTAACAACTGGAAAAACAAGTGCTGCAGGGGCAGATGTGGAAGTGACAGGTGGAACAGTCTTTTATCTGTCAGCGCCGCTTACACAGACAGAAGATGTTTCCAGTTCCTGGTCTGTAACGATGAAAGGAAGCATCACAAAAGATTATTCCGCTTATAAGATTACAACAGGCGGATCAACACAGGACTTAGCTCTTGTATTCGGGGAAGGCGTTGCAGATGAAAAATATGTGGACTTTTCCGTGAAATGGGTGGAGCAGGCATCCGTGGAAATCGTAAAAAAGGATGCGGATAGCGGAAAAAATCTTGCAGGTGCGGTATATGGTATTTACAGCGATGAAGCCTGCACAAATCTGATTGTAGAAATGCCTGCAACCGATAAAAATGGAGCATCTAAAGTTACTTTTCTGAAAACACAGAACAAAGTGTATTTAAAAGAAATCACAGCACCTACCGGGTATAATTATAATGCCATTGCTTATAATGTCACTTTGAAAGTGGGAAAAGTGGTATCTGTTGAAGTAACGGATAAGGAGCAACTTGGGAATCTGACCATTTACAAAGAAGGTGAAGTGCTAGTCGGGGCATCTTCTAATGAAAATGGAACTACTTTCCAGTATGAGAAACGCCGCCAGAAGGGAGCAATTTATAACCTTTATGCGGCAGAAGATATTAAAACACCGGATGGAGCCGTTGTATATCAGGCAGGAGCTTTGGTAAAGGAAAATCTGGTGACAGGTGACGATGGTTCTGTAACTGTTACAAACCTGCATCTTGGTACTTACCGTGTAACGGAAATTCAAGCACCGGAGAACTTTTATAATGCAGGTGAATCCAAAACGGTCACCATTTCCTATGCAGGCCAGACTGCAGAAGCGGCATTTGCGGAAACTACTTTCCAGAATGACCGTCAGAAGGCAGAGGTCAGTGTGGTAAAACAGGATAAGGAGACTACCAATCCACTTCCGGGAGGAATTTTCGGATTATATGCGGACGAAGATATTTTAAATGCCGATGGAGCTGTTGTAGTAAAGAAAGACACTCTGATTGAGAAAGTAACAACCAATGGAGAAGGAAAAGCTGCTTTTACATCTGACCTGCCAATCGGTTTTGGATATTATGTGAAAGAAGTGCAGGCACCGGAAAATTATTTAAGAAACCTGGAGGACAAATATTCATTCCGTTTCTCCTACACCAATGATGAGGAAGCGAAAGTACAGTTTGCTCATACTTTTTCCAATGAACGAGTAAATGCTGCGATTGTTCTGCAGAAAAAAGATGCGGAAACGAATACAAACGTTCCACAGGGCGATGCTTCTCTGGAACAGGCAGTATATGGTGTATACGCAAGAAAAGATATTGTGCATCCGGATGGAAAGACGGGTGTGATTTATAAAGCCGGGGAACAGGTGGGAACCCTGACAACAGATAAAGAAGGAAAAGCCAGAATTGAAAACCTGTATCTGGGCGAATATTTTGTAAAAGAGATCACTCCACCAGTAGGATACCTTGCAGACGAGAACGAGTATGATCTGGTATGCAGTTATGAGGGTGATCTGGTTGCCACTGTGGAAAGAGACTGTACTTCACCGGAACAGGTGAAAAAACAGCCATTCCAGATTATCAAAGCAGCAAATAACGAGAATACCGATGCAGCACTTCTTGAAGGCGCAGGATTTACTGCTTATCTGGTATCTTCTTTAACCGTGAAAGAAGATGGAACTTATGATTTTGATTCCGCTACTCCAGTGGTACTCGGAGAAAATGGGGCAACTGAAATCTTTACCGACAAAAAAGGATATGCGGTATCCATTCCGCTTCCATATGGAACTTATGTGGTTAGAGAGACAACTACACCTCACAATTATAAACCAGTGGATGACTTTATCGTAAGAATCACAGAACATAAACCGACAGAGCCGCAGGTATGGCGTGTGCTTCTGGATGATGAGTTTTCGGCAAAGCTGAAAATCACCAAACAGGACGATGAAACAAAGAAAACGGTACTGGCTGCTGGAACAGAATTTAAGATTTTCGATATGGACAATGAGAAATATGTGGAGCAGGTAACTACCTATCCAATTACTATCGTACATAAATCTTATTTTACCGATGCGGACGGTTATTTAATCCTTCCACAGAACTTAGAAATCGGACATTACCGTATCGAAGAAGTGACAGCGCCGGATGGATATACCATCAACAAGAATTATGTAGAAATTAAAGTGGACAGTGATACACTGTATCAGATTGACCCGATTTCCGGAGATGCCATTATCGAAGTGGTTTATAAAAACCATCCGGTAAAAGGAGAGCTTACTGTAGTGAAAAAGGGTGAAGTTCTGAAAGACTACGGAAAAGATTTCAAATATGAGATTGAGAACCTTGCCGGAGCAGTCTTTGCAGTCTACGCTGCAGAAGATATTTATACTGCAGATTTCCAGAAAGACGATGCCGGAAATCGGATTCTAGAGTATGCCAAAGATACTTTGGTGGCAGAGCTTACAACAGATGAAACAGGAAGTGCCACAATCAAAAATCTTCCACTTGGAAATTATAAGGTGGTAGAAAAAACAGCACCGGATGGTTTTGTACATAATGGAGCAGAGCAGAATGTGCAGTTTGTCTATGTGGATCAGAATACTCCTGTTGTGGTGGAAAGCGTAGAATTTATCAATGAGCGCCAGAAAGTAGAGATTTCCGTGGAAAAACAGGATGCGGAAAACGGCAGCACCATCGCCGGGGCAGAGTTTGGTTTATATGCAAAAGAAGACATCAAAGCCGGGGAAAAAGTGATTGTGAAAGCAGATGAGCAGCTTTGCACAGCCGTTACAGGTGATGATGGAACCGCCGTTTTTGAACAGGATTTACCATTTGGAAGCTATTACATCAAAGAATTACAGGCACCGGACGGATTTGTTTCTTCTGATGAAATCATCGAAGTAACAGTTTCTTATCAGGGCCAGGATGTAGAAGTTGTCCGCCTGAAAGAAATCTTTAAGAACCAGCCGACAACGGTTGAATTTACAAAATCCGACCTTACTACAGGAGTGGAACTGGATGGAGCAACACTTACGGTTTTTGATAAAGATGGAAAAATGAAATTGATAAATGGACTTCCGTGAAGGGAGAGCCACATATCATCAAACGTCTGCACGTTGGAGAGACATATACTCTGCGTGAAGAATTTGCACCATATGGCTACTTAAAAGCCGAAGAAGTGGAATTTACAATCACGGATACTGCAGAAATTCAGAAAGTGGAAATGAAGGATGACGTTCCGATTGGACGTATCATCATCAATAAAAAAGGTGAATTCTTAAGTGAAGTGACCTGGAATGAAATGGTTGCAGGAGCAATGGATTCTATCTGGGATTATGTAACAGGCTCTTTGAAAGACGTTACCTTTGAAATTTATGCCAGAGAAGACGTTAAAGCCGCTGACGGAGAAAGTGATGATTATTACAAAAAAGATGAACTGGTAGCAACAATCACAACCGATGAACTTGGCTTTGCAAGAAGCGATGATCTGCCGCTTGGAAAATATTATGTGGTAGAAAAAGAAACAGCCAATGGATTTGTTTTGGATGGAGAGCCGAGGGACATTGATCTGACCTACCGTGACCAGGATACTCCGGTGGTAACTTACGATTCTGAATGGCAGAACAGCCGCCAGAAAGCAAAAGTAATCGTAACCAAAAAAGAAAAAGATTCTGACCGTGTGCTGGAGGGCGGTGTATTTGCCCTTTGTGCAAAAGAAGATATTAAGAATGCTGACGGCGATGTGCTTGTAAAAGCACATACGATTATTGAGCAGAAAGCGACGGACAAGGATGGAAAAATCTTCTTTACTGCAGATCTTCCAGTGGGTGGCAGCTTCTATGTGAAAGAAGTAAAAGCACCTGCAGGTTTTGTTACTACAGAAGAAATCAAAGAATTTACTTTCGAGTATGCCGGAGCGGATGTGCCGGAAGTTACTTTTGAGTATACCTTTGAAAATGAGGCAACTATCTTTGAAATCACAAAATCTGACCTTACCACAGGAGAAGAGCTGCCGGGTGCAAAACTGGAAGTGACAGATCAGGATGGAAATGTGGTAGATGCTTGGACATCCGGTACAGAACCGCACATTATCAAAGAACTGGAAGTCGGAAAAGAATATACCCTGACAGAAACACTTCCTGCAGACGGTTATGTGACAGCAGAAAGCATTACTTTTACCGTGGAAAATACTGCAGAAGTCCAGAAAGTAGAAATGAAAGATGATGTTACAAAGGTAGAAATCAGCAAAGTGGATATGACAGACGGAAGTTCCGAGGTTGAGGGAGCAAAACTTTATATCCTGAATGAAAATAATGAGGTGATGGAGAGCTGGACATCCGGTAAGAAGCCGCATTATGTGGAAAAACTGCCTGTTGGAAAATACACACTTTTGGAAGAAACAGCACCGAAAGGTTATATCATTTCCAGTAAAGTGCCGTTTGAAGTCAAAGATACAGGTGAAATCCAGTCTGTGAAGATGGAAGATGCCCAGGCAATGGGAAAGATCATCTTAAATAAAACGGATAAAGATACTAAAAAGCCGATGAAAGGTGTAGAGTTTGCTCTTTGTGACAGCAAAGGTAAGGTACTGGAAACACTGGTAACAGACAGTGCTGGTCATGCAGAGTCCGGGGAATATCCGATTGCTTCTTTTAAAGATGGAAAATATAAAGAGGCCATTGTATATATCCTGAAAGAAACAAAAACACTGGATGGTTATAAACTGGATGAAACAGAGCATAAGGTGGCTTTTGAATACGTGGATGACCATACTCCGGTAGTGGAATATACCTTAGATCTTACTAATGAAAAACTTCCGGAAGAAAACCAGCCGGGAACACCGGATACACCGAACAATACAACTTCCGTCAATTCACCAAAGACAGGCGATGATACCAATATCTGGCTGTTTGTTGCAGCAATGGTGGTGTCTGCAGGTGGAATGATAGTTCTGCTTGTGAAAAGAAAACGTAAATAAACGACAGATAAAAGAATAGAAGAGCATTGTGATGGGGCTGCATGGATTTTCCATGCGGCCCTTGAACTTGCAGAAAAGAGGTGCAAATGAAAATAGGATTGGTGGACTGTGACAGCCATAATTTTCCTAATCTTCCCCTTATGAAAATTTCTTCCTACCATAAAAACAAGGGTGATACCGTGGAATTTGCTTCTTTAGGCAGTCATTATGAAAGGCTGTACGCCAGTAAGATTTTTACAGAGTCACAGGATTCGGAGATGCCGGGATATGATGAAATTTTCCGGGGCGGCAGTGGTTATGATCTGGAAAATGCTCTGCCCTATGAAATGGAACACAGTTATCCGGATTACAGCCTGTATCCTGCGCTTACGAAAGATACGGCATTTGGATTTTTGACGAGAGGATGTCCACGGAAAAATCATGGGTTTTGCATTACTTCCCAAAAGGACGGGTGTGTGAGCAGGAAAGTGGCAGATTTGCAAGAGTTCTGGCGGGGGCAGAAGAGGATTATCCTGTTGGATCAGAATCTCCTTGCCTGTAGTGAGAAAATGGAACTTCTGGAACAGCTTGTAGATTCCCATGCACAGGTAGAGTTTAACGGTGGCATGGATGTCCGGCTTTTGGATGAGGAAATTCTTTCGGCACTTGAGAAGATAAAAGTGAAAGATTATCATTTCGCCTGGGATGACCCACGGGAAAATTTAGAGGAACAGTTTCGATTATTCCGAGATGCAGGACTGACGGCGGCGGGGCAATGCAAAGTGTATGTCCTGACCAATTACTGGAGTACCATGAAGGAAGATTTGTTCCGTATTTATACGCTGCGTAATCTGGGGTTTATGCCTTTCGTCATGATTTATGATAAACATAAATTTGTGGACAGTAAAGGAAGATGGCTTCCGGATGTGGATTTGCGGTACAGTGAAAAGCAGCTTCGGGATTTTAAGATTTGCCAGCATATGCAGAGGTGGTGTGGAAGGATCAATATAATAAAAAGCTGTCCGGATTTTGAAAAGTATGAACCGTATCGAAGATGGATGGAAAAAGGCTGTCCGGTACCACGGAAAATTTAAGTAGTAGATTGGAGAGAAGCATGACATTAGGGAAACGAATAAAGAGAATCCGTACATACCGTGGAATGACACAGAGAGAGCTGGGGATCAGACTGGGATATAAAGAGTCCGGGGCAGATATTCGGATTGCACAGTATGAAATGGGACACCGTAAACCAAAGAGGGATACGCTGTATAAAATGGCAGAAATTCTTTCTGTAAGTTCGATTCAGTTTATAAGACCAAAACAGGGAAGTCCGGAAGATTTGATGCAGATGTTTTTCTGGCTGGAAGAAGAAAACAAAGCTGCCATTCATGTGTTCAAAATAGAAACAGGACGGAGAGATGAGAACGAACCTAAGCAATATGCTCTGTCACTGGGCAGTAACGATGCGCAGTCACATTTTATTGGCATTAGATTTTCTTATGGTCAGATGGAGGCATATTTGAATGAGTGGATGGTCTGGCGGGAATGTTTGGCGAATGGTCAGATAACAGAACAGGAGTATTTGGACTGGAAATGGAACTGGCATATATAACAAAAAGAAGCTGCCATAAATGACAGCCTCTCGGTTACAAAATTACCAGGATTGCTCCTGCGTTTACATCATCATACTAGCATAAAGCGTATGGTTTGTCAAACGATTTTGTAATCATTATAGGGTATGTAAATAGCTAAATAATTATACCGCAGTTTTTCAGTTTTTCACTGATTTGGTTGAGAATACAAGGTTTGACATCACCAATCTTTTCAAAATGTACTCTGGATAAGCTGACTTGTGTGATGCGTGTTACATTGACCCAACGTGGCATTAGCGGGTAACCATAAACCTTATCAACTTTTACGTTATAATCCATTGATTTTGGTTCCTGAGAAGAAAGCGGTATTACAATCAGGGAATCCTTTAAATTTTTTAAGATGATTGCAGGATGCCTTCCACCAAACTCAGTGCCGATGTTGTAGCCAAAATCTACCCATACGACAGCCTTACGGATCAGGACAAGAGAACGAGCAATCATTTCAATATCTTCGCAGGGAACACTCTGTTTTTTGACAGAAATAACATATGTATCTGTTTCCTTATCATAACGGTAGTATTTTGATACAACAGCCTGCTTTTCCGGGCGAAGCCATTTGAAACTGGATGGCTTGATGATGTTCGGGAGTGCAGTAGGTGGTATCTGGAATGATTTTTCATTCAATATCAGGTTGGTCTTTAAGGTTGTCCATTTATAATATTCATTCGCTAATTTAAGCTGTTCAGGTTCATTTTGATCCACTTTGGAGAGATGATTCTGCAATGTAGAAACCGCTTCGTCCAAAGAATGGTTTGCATCTTCTAATGTGGCTGTATGTTTCATGATGTTCTCCTTTCGGAATGATGGTTTTATTTTAGCAGATTATGTAGCAGAGTACAACAAATAAAGGAGGGATTTTATTTGGCAAGAAAATATGAAATAATCTCAAAATTGGCAGAAGAAACTGCGAAAGAGGTTGTAAAAGATGAGACTGCGTGGAAGCGGTATCTTACCACTGCCGCAAGGATATATAAATATCCATTCCAGGAACAGTTATTGATTTATGCCCAGCGTCCGGATGCGACGGCCTGTGCCAGCATTGAAGTCTGGAACAGCCGGAAATTAAACTGCTGGGTAAATAAAGGGGCAAAGGGTATTGCCCTGATTGATGAGGAAAATTCCTATACACGGTTAAAATATGTATTTGACGTATCAGATGTCCATAAAGCCCGCAGAATCGGGCGTGATCCGTACCTGTGGGAATTAAAGCAGGAACAGGAACAATCCGTCATGAAACGTTTGGAACATATCTACGGGGAAACGGATGCAGAGAAGCCATTTGGTGACAGGCTTTTAGAAATTGCCGAGAGAGTGACCAATGACTACTATGAAGAAGTGGCAGAGGATCTTTTGTATCTGACAGATGGGAGTTTTCTGGATGGACTGGATGAATATTCCCTGAAAGTCCATCTGCGGGAAACACTGCAGGCCAGTATATCTTATACACTGCTAACCCGGTGCGGATTGGATGCAGAAGATTATCAGGATTCTATGAATTTTGATTTTATCCATGAATTTAATACGGTTTCGGTACTTTCACAGTTAGGAAGCAATACAACGGAACTTTGTAAACCAATTCTCATGGAAATCGGGAAAGCAATCCGTGTGTATGAACAGGAAATCTCTAAAAAAGAAGTTGACAATACTCAAAACTTACGCTACAATGCTTTAAAGCGTAAAAGCGAAACGCGGGAACAGAACATCGAAGAAAACAAAAAAGAGAATGATAGAGAAGAAAGGGGCAGTGTTTATGGAACTGACATATCAGAAGAACGGCGATTATTACATCCCGAATATCAAGATGGACGAACAGCCGGAGGGAATGCTGACGAAGTACGGTATCCTGCGGAGGGATTATCTGAAGGAGAACAAGAAAGGAGTTTATTCCGGGCTTCTTCTGAGCGGCAAATTGATGAACCACCTGCTGGAGATTCAGGAGACAGCAGAGCAGAGGATGGAACTGCTGACAGAGCAGATGAGCCAGAGCCAGGGCGTGAACGAGGAACTGAAAGAGAAAGAACCGACGAAGTGGGTGCAGATGATGAACAGCGTCCGACAGTCAGCGGAGGAGATGATTCTGACAGAACTGATTTACCGTTAGAAGAAAAGGAAGAACCGGAGATTACTCCGGAATATCCGGAAGAACCACAACTTCATATAGAACCAGAAAAATCGGACAGTGATGAGCTGCCCGATTTTTTGTCTTCTGAGGATGTAAATACGCTTCGTGGTGTCCTTTGCTTTGATGAATATATGAAAAATAAGCGTCCAGACATTGCCATGAAGTTTGTTTCCGAACCGGACGAGGCAAAGCGGACAGCATATATTAAAGAAAGTTATAACCAGGATTATTCCCTTTTTGATGTAGATGGACAGCGTGTGGGGTATAAAGCAGAGGAAGATGGACTTGTTGTCTGGGCGGGAAATTATCTTACCCGTACTTCAGAGACAAAGCTGTCATGGGATGCGGTCAGGGAGCTTCTGGACGATTATATCCGTGAAAATGTCTATCTTATACCGGAAGAAGTGAAAGAAACAGAAGAAAGAGGGGAGCCTGTTTATGAGCAGATGAACCTCTTTCCGAGTATGGCAGAACAGGTGGGAAATATCTCTATTGACCGGGCAGATGAGGTATTTTCATTGGCTGCATCCAATCCGATTACCGATGAAATGATTGACTATGTTCTGTTAAGCGGCGGCGGTCAGCAAAACAGCCGTTCCCGTATTTATGCCAAATACCAGAAAGGTCTGGATGCGGATACCATGGCAGAGTTCTTGAAGCGGGAATATGGTATGGGCGGTAAAGGCTTTACGTTTGAAGGAGAGCCTCTTTGCGTCTGGTACGATGAAGAAGGGATGAATTTCTCAAGGGGAAATGCGGCGAGATTTCATGCACCGCTGAAGTTATCCTGGAAGAGAGTGGAAGATTATATGCATGAACTGATCGTGTCAGGCAGATATATGGAGGAAGCAGAAGTCTGGCATGTGCCGGCACAGGAACGGATGGAACTGGCGTCAAAAATCTATTTCTTTTTCCGGGATGAATACGGAACCATGCCGGAGGAACCGGAACTGCGTATGAGTAGCTTTCCGGACAGTCAACAGGCATTGGCGGAAATGCTTTCCAACCCAGAGGGTATTGATAAAATACTTTATCATATGGATAAGGCAATCGGAGAACTGGACAGAGGAGAAGTAAAAGCAAGGTTCCGCCTGATTTATAAGCCGAAAGACATCCGTACCTCCGTGGAGGAACTGAAAAGGGAAAAGCTATCTTTTCCGTCAGCAAAAAAAGTGGAAGTGCCAGTAGAAACATTTATCACGCAGGACGAAATTGACTATAAGTTAAGTCGTGGAAGCAGTATGTCCGGCGGGTTATTCCGTATTTATGAGTTCTTTTTAAACAACCATAACAAGAAAGAGCAGGCAGATTTTTTAAAGAATGAGTATGGAATCGGAGGCTCCAGTCCTGCACTTGTGGGTGCGTGGCACAGTTATGCAGATTATGATGGAAAGGGTCTGCGACTGAGTAAAGGAAGTATTATGGAGCCGACAGCAAAGCTTTTGCTTACATGGACAAAAGTTGCAGAACGTATCCGGAAACTGATTGATATAGATCGTTTCCTTACTCCAAAAGCAAAAGAAGCCTTTGCAGCGTGGAAGGCAGAAAAAGAACAGAAAGCTTTGGAAAAAGCAAAAGGAAAACTGCAGGCTGAAGCGGAAATACCGGAAGAAACAGTTCAAGAGCCAGAGATAGAACAGGGTCAGAACGATCATCGTAAGGTGGTGGCACTGGAAAGTACAGAAGATTATACCGATTACAGTATCGGCTTTTTTACTTATCACTATCAGGATGGACGGCAAGGAATCCGCTATCGTTTTGTAACCATTGGAGAAGATGGACATTTAGAACCGTATTCGAAGCAAAGCAGTTTTTTTATCAATGAGGCTGTAGCAAGGGAATATCTTTCTGATCATGCAGAGGAAATTCGGGAAGTTCCTTATGATGAGCTGGTGCATGAAGCTGGAAAAAATCTGCAGGCACAGAAGTCGGAGCCGGAGAGTGGGAAAGCAGAAGTATCGGAACAGGAAGAAACTGCGGAAATAAATGAGGAGGCGGTAGAAACAGAGGAAGTGGATACTTCCGAGGTTGAGCCACTGATGCCGGATTTTGAAGCGAAATCAGAAGTTACAGTGCAAAAGACTGAGCCGGGGGATGAGATTGATCGAACGGGAGCTGTCAATTTTCATATAACAGATGATGCATTAGGTGCAGGAACTGCAAAACAGAAGTTTGAACGAAACATCGCAGCGATTGAGACATTACAGCAGATAGAGAACGAACATCGGATTGCAACAGAGGAAGAACAGCAGAATTTATCCGGATATGTGGGCTGGGGAGGACTTTCCGAAGCCTTTGATGAGAAGAATAGTGTATGGCATAACGAGTATCAGAAGCTGAAATTCTTGTTAAGCCCGGAAGAATATGCGTCTGCCAGAGAGTCTACCTTAAATGCCCATTACACATCCCCGACAATTATTCGTTCTATCTACGATACACTTGGCAGGATGGGATTTGAAAAAGGAAATATTCTGGAACCGTCTATGGGTATCGGGAATTTCTTCGGGATGCTGCCGGAGCGGATGCAGGACAGCCGCCTATACGGGGTGGAGCTGGACAGCCTGACCGGGCGGATTGCAAAGCAGCTTTATCCAAAGGCAGAGATTCAGATTTCCGGTTTTGAAAAAACAAACCATCCCAATGATTTTTTTGATGTTGTGGTGGGAAATGTACCCTTTGGACAGTATAAGGTGGCAGATAAACCCTATGATAAGCATAACTTTTTAATCCATGACTATTTTCTGGCAAAATCTCTGGATAAAGTGCGACCAGGTGGAATTGTAGCGGTAGTTACTTCTAAGGGAACCATGGATAAGAAAAGTCCTGCCGTCCGAAAATACTTGGCACAGAGGGCGGAGCTTCTGGGAGCGGTGCGTCTGCCAAACACAGCATTTAAGGCGAATGCCGGAACGGAAGTCACTTCTGACATTCTGTTCTTTAAGAAGCGTGATCGTGTGGTGGATCTGGAACCGGATTGGGTACATCTTGGAGAAAATGAAGATGGAATTGCCATGAACCAGTATTTCATTGAACATCCGGAAATGGTGGCAGGAAAGATGGAACTGGTATCCGGACCCTATGGCATGGAAGCCACGTGCAGCCCAATAGAGGGAAAATCTCTGGAAGAACAACTAAAGGAAGCAATGAGCCATATACAGGGAGAAATTGAAAACTCCGGTCTGGATGAGCTGGAAGATAATACAGAGAAAACGACGATTCCGGCTGACCCATCGGTGAAAAATTTCAGTTATGCGGTAGTAGATGGGGAAGTGTATTACCGGGAAAATTCCGTGATGAAGCCTGTGGAGATGACAGGAACCATGCAGGAGCGTATCAAAGGAATGGTTTCGCTTCGTGATACCGTCAATGATCTCATTGCCTATCAGTTGGAAGAATACGGAGATACCGTTATCCGGGAAAAGCAGGCAGAATTATCTGCGTTGTATGATGAGTTTACAAAGAAATTCGGACTTATCAATTCCCAGACCAATAAGCGGGCGTTTAATCAGGATTCCAGTTACTGTCTGTTATGTTCGTTGGAAGTCTTAAATGAGGATGGTACCTTGAAGTGCAAAGCAGATATGTTTACAAAGCGTACCATCAAGCGGCAGGAAACGGTGACTTCCGTAGATACTCCATCAGAAGCTCTGGCTGTTTCCATGAGTGAAAAAGCCTGTGTAGATATAAAATACATGGAAACGCTATTGGGTGGTTCCGAGCATTATGAGCGCATTGTGTCAGAGCTATCCGGTGTTATTTTTAAGAATCCGTTGAGTGACCCAGATGACCCATATGCCGGATGGGAAAACAGTGATGAGTATTTATCCGGAAACGTGCGGGAAAAGCTGTCTATTGCCCGCTTATCTGCAGAAACGAACCCGGAATATGCCGTAAATGTAGCGGCACTGGAACGGGTACAGCCGAAACTTCTGGATGCTTCCGAAATAGAGGTACGGCTTGGTGCAACCTGGGTAGACCCTAAATACATCAATGATTTTATGCGGCAGGTGTTTGAAACACCGGAGTGGAAGATGGACAAAGAGATTATCGGAGTGCAGTATTCCCCGGTGACCGGACAGTGGAACATCAAGGGAAAGAATGCGGACAGCGGCAATCCTCTTGTGGAAGCTACTTACGGAACAGGCAGGGCGAATGCCTATAAAATACTGGAAGATTCCTTAAACTTACGAGACTGCCGTATTTTTGATACCGTCATAGAGGATGGCAAGGAAAAGCGTGTATTAAATAAAAAAGAGACTACTTTGGCAAGTCAGAAGCAGGAAGCTGTCCGGGAAGCCTATAAGGATTGGATCTTTCAGGATGCAGACCGCAGGGAGGCACTTTGCGAAAAGTACAATGAAATTTTCAATTCTAACCGTCCCAGAGAATTTGACGGAAGCCATTTGACCTTTCCGGGAATGTCCCCCGACATTACCCTGCGTCCGCATCAGAAAAATGCGGTTGCCCATCAGCTTTACGGGGATAATACTCTGCTTGCACATTGTGTGGGGGCTGGAAAAACGTATGAAATGGCGGCTGCTGCAATGGAGAGCAAACGGCTTGGACTTGCCCAGAAATCTTTATTTGTAGTACCGAATCATTTGACCGGGCAGTGGGCAAGTGAATTTCTGCAGCTTTATCCGGGAGCAAATATCCTTGCCGCTACGAAAAAAGATTTTGAACCTGCAAACCGTAAAAAATTCTGTTCCAGGATCGCTACAGGTGATTATGATGCAGTCATCATCGGGCATAGTCAGTTCGAGAAAATTCCATTGTCCAGGGAACGTCAGGAGCGCATCATCGAAGGACAGATTGATGAGATCGAGATGGCGATTGAAACGGCAAAAGCGGAGAATGGGGAGCGTTACACCATCAAACAGATGGAAAAAACAAAGAAATCCCTGCAGACAAGACTGGAACGCCTGAATGATACATCCAGAAAAGATGATGTCGTTACCTTTGAGCAGTTGGGAGTGGACAGGCTCTTTGTGGATGAGAGCCACAACTATAAAAATTTGTTCCTTTATACCAAAATGAGGAATGTGGCAGGTATCGCACAGACCGAAGCACAGAAGTCCTCGGATATGTTTGCAAAATGCCAGTACATGGATGAACTGACCGGAGGAAAGGGCGTTACGTTTG
>ENA-OPBS01001474-OPBS01001474.1-human-gut-metagenome-genome-assembly--contig:-NODE-1474-length-18109-cov-3.964329_pt1 | contig 18109 bp, 12 predicted proteins | sample MGYA00241074_ERZ501463 | MGnify/ENA primary metagenome ERZ501463 (study PRJEB25962, sample SAMEA2042578) | human gut metagenome | biome: human gut; feature: human-associated habitat; material: faeces...
CTGCAACAGCTGCACGTCCGAATCTGAGAAGTTTCTCTTTAACGTCTTCCGGAATGGATGTGTCGTCAGCTTCCTGAACGTCATGTCCGTAGATACCGAATGCCGGAAGGCCCTTCTGTGCATGTGTAGCAAGAACGGATGCCAGATATACAGCACCAGGTCTCTCTGTTCCGTTGAATCCCCATACAGCCTTGATGGTCTGTGGATCCATATCCATGGTCTCAGCTCCGTAGCACCAGCATGGTGTAACTGTAAGAGTGATATCTACACCCTCTTTACGGAATTTATCCGCACATGCAGCGCTCTCACCAACACGTCCGATGGTGGTATCAGCAATAACAACTTTTACAGGCTCACCATTTGAATATTTCAGGTTCTCCTCGAAAAGCTTTGCTGCGGATTTGGCCATGTTCATAGTCTGATCTTCCAGAGATCCTCTTACATCGAGGGCTCCTCTACGTCCGTCGATGGTTGGTCTGATACCGATAACCGGATAGCTGCCTACTAATCTGCTCTTTGCCATAGTAACAATTACCTCCTAAATTTATATTCACTATTATAACTTACAGTTTTTTCACGTTCCAACAACTCCTGTCCGAACTATGCTTTTATTATACGATTGCATCTTTTAAATTACTTGTGTTATAATAGCAAAAAACAGTACAATATTCACTTTTTCATATGAGTTCCTAAAAAATCTATAAAATTTAAGAAAGAAGGGTTGTATTTTGCACGATCTTGGAAGAAATGAGGACAGACTTCGAGGTACCTATGAATTTCCTTTTGAATTCCACCACATTGACAGCAGCCATCCACGCTATGTCATGTCCTACCACTGGCATGTAGAATGTGAAATCATGCGTGTATTACAGGGCACTCTCACCGTCACTTTAGACGAAAAAAGTTTTACAGCAAAAGCCGGAGATGTGATTTTTGTCAATAGTGGAGTTCTGCATTCCGGAATTCCTCAGGATTGTATCTATCAGTGCATTGTTTTTGATATGAACATGTTTCTGAAATTTAATTCCGTCTGCACAGAATATATGCAGAAGATCAGCCACCAGGAGCTGCTGATCTATCACCATTTCACCGAAAAGCAGCCTGATATCCAGAGAGCGGTGAACTCTCTTTTTGATTCTTTCTGGCAGAGGAAGCCAGGATATGAGCTGGTTGTGTTTGGACAATTTTACCACTTTTTCGGATTGGTTTTTGGTAATCATTACTACCTGGAAAGCCTGCGGAAAACCAGACGAGATTACAAGCGCATTGTCCAGCTGAAGCAGGTCGTGGAATTTATTGAAAAGAACTATGCCAGCCCCATTACCCTGCAGGAGCTTTCCGCTTCGGTTTCCATGTCTCCCAAATATTTCTGCCGGTTCTTTTCCGAGATGACGCATCAGACACCAATGGATTACCTCAACCGCCAGAGGATCGAGCAGGCCTGCTGCCAGCTGGCTACCACCGATGATTCCATCACGGAGATTGCCTATCGGAATGGCTTTAATGATCTGAGCTATTTTATCCGTACCTTCAAAAAGTACAAGGGGATCACCCCCGGCAAATATAAAAGACGCTGAAATATTTTTCCACGTCTTAATGGCACATATCAGAGTATTACATGACAAAAAGCAGGATCTCGCACATATTGCGGATATCCTGCTTTTTGAGGAATTGGGCTGTTTTATGTAAATACAGCTTTTTCGGCCTGGCGGAGAACAGTCATGCCGGAACGGATTCCCGTTTTGCAGACGGGCTATGTTCATGTCTTTATGAATACATGCTACTCTTCTGTATGAGAAAAAAAGCCGGCAGGGCAGATTTTCTGCATGAAAAAGCCGACGCAGATCGTGAAGGAGCCTGATCTCTGTTCACGCAGTGACCAGCACCAGATTATGTCTTAATTGAAAGCGGATACGATCATCCACCTCACTGCTTGCTTCTGACCAACGGATATCTCACACAGTCGGTCCATCTACTCGAAGGGATTCCACTGCTGCATAGAACTCTGCTTGCGAAATGCCTGTACGCTGCACCGGAACGTGCAGCAGAATATGATACAGTTAAAAACGATCCGGCCGCACTATAGCCGCCGGATGTTTCCTGCTTGTCTTATTCTAACAAATGCCTCTTTAAAATGCAAGAAATTTCAGAACATTTCGCTCTTCATTTTCCGACAGCAAAAGTCTCTTTCCTACAGATTTTTCACCGCGTCTATAAACCTTTTTCCGTATTTTTCGTACTTGTGCCTGCCGACTCCTGTCACATTCAGCATTTCCTCCTCGTTTCCGGGCTTCAGAATGCACATATGGATAAGGGTTTTGTCGGAAAAGACCATATAAGGGGGGATTTTTTCCTCTCTGGCAATCTCCAGGCGAAGAGCACGGAGCTTCTGAAAAAGAGGCTCATCCTGTTCTCCCAGCTCCCCGACTGCAGATTTCGGAAGTCTGCTCCGTTTCTCTTTTTTCTTCGTCTCCAGCTCTTTTGACATTTTCATTGTGAGGATATGCGCCTCCTCCAGAAGTGACCTGGAAGCGGCGGTCAGCTTCACAATCGTATATCCGTCATCCGTCAGATGAAGATATTCCTTCAGTACCAGATAATTAAAGATCTGCCGCAGCCGGTGTGCCGGAATCTTTGCACAGACTCCATATTCCGGATTTCCATCCATCTCATACTGCCGGATCTTCGCCGTAGATGCGCCGCGCAGAGTATCCAGGATCACGTTCACCCCGTATCTCTGACCACTGCTTTCCACGCACCGGATCATTGCCCTGGCCTCCTGGCTCACATCCTGCTCTTCAAACTCGGTCTGGCAGTTCAGGCAGTTTCCGCAGTAGCTTTTTCCGTATTCCCCAAAATATTTCAGGATGTACTCACGCAGACAATCATGGGTAAAGCAGTAAAAGGTCATCTGCTTCAGCCTCTCCTGATCACGCTCCCGGACAAGGCGCCAGACTGCCGCTTCCATTTCCTGGTTATCCTGTCCTCTCTCGATAAGATACTGATTGGTAACCACATCCTTCCCGCTGTAAAGCAGGATACATTCCGCAGGATCGCCGTCACGGCCCGCACGGCCTGCTTCCTGATAATAGCCTTCCATGTTCTTCGGCATATTATAATGAATGACATAACGCACATCGGACTTGTCGATTCCCATTCCAAATGCATTAGTGGCTACCATCACACGACAGCGGTCATAAATAAAATCATCCTGATTGTTCCGGCGTTCCTCATCGGAAAGTCCTGCATGATATCTGGTGGCCGTGATGCCGTCACGGATCAGCTTTCCGCAGACATCCTCCACCAGCTTTCTGGTGAGACAGTAGATGATTCCACTGTCGTCCGGATGCTCCAGTATGTAATCGTGTACTTCCTTATATTTATCTTTCGGTGTTTTCACTGCAAAATAAAGGTTTTCCCGGTCAAATCCTGTGGTTGTGCAAAAGGGATCCTGAAGCCCCAGAAGTCTTGCAATATCCTCCCTGACCTCCTTCGTGGCTGTAGCTGTAAATGCACCGATCACCGGTCTTTTTGGAAGCTGTGCCACAAACTCTGCGATCTTCAGATAGCTTGGCCGAAAATCCTGTCCCCACTGTGATACACAGTGTGACTCATCCACTGCGATCATGGAAATATCCGCGCTCAGCGCAAAATCCAGAAACGCCTCTGTGGTAAGCCTCTCCGGTGCTACATAGATGATCGGATATCGTCCTGCCTTTGCATAGCGCAAGGCTGTGAAATACTGCCCCTGCGTCAGAGAGCTGTTGAGGTATGCTGCTGAGATGCCGACCTGGTTCAGGCTTCTCACCTGATCCTTCATAAGGGAGATCAACGGTGATATTACCAGTGTGATCCCCTTCATCATCAGTGCCGGTACCTGATAGCAGATGGATTTTCCTGCGCCGGTTGGCATCACTGCCAGAACATCTTTTCCTGCAAGAAGCGCGTCGATCACCGCTTCCTGCCCTTCTCTGAAAGTATCATACCCGAAGTGGGTCTTTAAAAGTTCCTGTTTCGTCATAAATCGACATGATCCTTTCTGTTACGTTCCCACCGGAACTGTAACGCTTCTCTTTTTCATTGTCGAATCGCTGCTGTTTTCCGAATATTTTATTTTAACATATTTACAGATAAATTGCCAATTGATACAAAAAAATCACAAAGCACTTCCTCCCTGGTTTCCTGTTATAATGATATAAGAGAAAGAGTCTGTTTATACTGTTCCGCAACAGAGGACCATGAATTCATGGAGTACCCGGGCCTCTGTTCAGTAACAGCCGGAATGCTCATAAAAAAAGGAGGTTTGTTATGTGTAAAAGAAAAATAAAAACCATCGAAGCAATTTTTTTCCTGTTTCTTTTTTCCGTTATTGTGCTCCTGCTTCCCCAGGATGCTCACGCCAGAGTCCGGGTCGTGACCAAAGGAACCTCTTCCACCATCCGTGATACCGACGGTGTGATCGAAGATGAATTTTCAGACATTAATTTCCCGATCAACATCAAAAATGCAAACTGCCAAAAACGGATCTATGCCGTGACAGTCCGTGTAAGCTTTTATTCACCCAAGGGAGTCATCCCAAAAAGCACCACATTTTCCATCGATGGGATCAATGTGGTTAAGCTAAGCACTTCAAACTATACACCGCTGGCATACAAGGAGACTTTTTTCACCTACGATGATAACCTGGAGGATGGCTACCTGGAGTTTGATTTCGGCAATAAAGAATGTCCGGTACCGGTAGACTGTGACTACGAGGTTACCATCAAACAGGCAATGCCTGAAATTTTTATCACCAACAACAATTATCTGAACCAGAGCATCCGGACCGGAAAAACCACTTCCATCGGAATTGAGATTTCTGATCCTTACGTAAAAACCATCAGCAAATCAAAATTCAAGGTTACTTCTTCCAACAGCTCTGTTCTCAAGGTACAGAGCATCACTCAGAACTCCAAAAAATGCAGCCGTTTCACAGTTACCCTGAAGGCTCTCAAAGCCGGATCCGCAAAGATCACTTTATCCTACCCAAAGGCCACAGCCTGTAAGCTGACCGGAAAAGTAACCTCGCCTTCAAAAACTGTAGCAACCTTCCGCGCTTCCAAAACTACACTCAAGGTTGGTTCCAAGGTCAGCATGCGTTCCCTTATCAATCTGAAGGGCGGTACCAGTCTGACCATCAAAAATGCAAAATCCAGCAAGCCTTCCGTACTTGCCATTTCCGGAAATTATCTTGTCCCAAAGAAAAAAGGGTCAGCCACGGTTACCGCAAATTTAAACGGTGTCAATCGTAAGATCACTATTACCGTATCCGCACCGGCCGCCAAACCTACCGTCAAAAATCTGAAGATCCGTGTTGCCGGTATCAAGTATGGTCCCAATGACATGAAGACCTATTATACCTTAAAATTCACCAATACTTCTGCGAAAACCATCACCACCGCAAAAGTACAGATCACCACAGGTTCCGGTATCTATGACCAGATGTACTGGACCAAAAATCTGACACTGAACCTGAAGCCCGGAAAAGCCATGACAAAAACCTATTTCATCCAGAACATGGTCCAGGCGCCGGAAAAAAGTGATATTTCCGTTAAATGCCTGAAGATTAGCTGGAAATAAATAATTCAAAAGGGACGTGCCGCAGTATTGATTTAAAAATCATCACTGCAACACGTCCCTTTTATTTATTCTCTCTGAGCTGTCTATACGTTTTGTTTTTATCCTACAGTACCTCATTCAGTACCTGCAGTCCATACTCTGCAAGGCTGTTATCCTCTTCGCCGGTACCGCCGCTGATACCGAGACCGCCGATGATGGTGTCTCCAACCTTCAGGGGTACACCGCCTCCGAATATCACAATATTATCACTCATTTTTCCAAGACCATAAAATGTCTGGCCCGGTTGTGTCAATCTGGAAAGCTCCATGGTGGACATCTTCACTGCAACCGATGTATAGGCCTTCTTCAAAGCCACCTCAAAGCTTACAAGAAAAGATCCATCCATCACATGAACCGCAACCGGATTTCCATCCGGGCTGCATATCGCAATTACGGAAGGCTTGTTTCTTCTCAAAGCTTCCTGCTCGATCTTCTCAATAAGCCTCTTGGCAGAATCCAATGTGATACGACCCTGGATACCCATACGCTTCAGCACTTCCTGGATCATCGCCGTGTTTGCTGCTATACTGTCATTCTGTGCCATTGCCGTATTTCCTCCCGCTGCTGTTGTCACAGTCCCATTCTGCACATCAAAAGCCTGTACATCCCTTTTCCGCACCATCTGCGAATCCTGTGCTCTTACATCCACCGCCGATGTACCCACTGCAACATCCGCACTACTTCCAACAGTTCCTACAGCCTCTACCCCAACATTAGCTTCAATCCCAGCAATTTCTGCTTTCACAGATTTCTGAACACTTTCAGAAATATCTGTCTTCGTCTCTTCGATCTTCGCAACATCCACATACCTTGCCAGCACATAAAAATAATCTGACAGACGGTTCATATATTTCTTGGCTCCGGTATCCGATCCAAACTTCACACTGACCAGCGCAAGCTCTCTCTCAGCCCTCCGCGCCACAGCTCTTGTCACATCGATCTCAGCCGCAACTCGGGAATCCCCCGGAAGAATCGGAAGCCTCTCTCCGGAAAAAATCTCTTTCATCCGGCCAATCTCCTCCTCCAGAAGCTCCGTCCGGTCTTCACTGACCTTAAACTCCCGATTATAAGGATCAGAAACCCCATCTATGATCTTCTTCAAAGTCTCCGAGATCTTCTCCAGCATCCGGACAACATCCACATCATCAACCAGAACCCGCACAAGCCCAATATGACTCATCAGCTCCTCAACTGACCCCATCAGACAAATCCGATCATCCGACTTTGAAACATTCTTCGTATGGGAAAGATCCGTCATCCCCTTATCACCATACCCGGTATAAACCTCCATCCCAGCTCAACCTCCCAGCAACTCCTGATAAATAATCCCACCCATATCAGACCAATTTTACAATCCTCGAAATGCTACGCATACCACACATACGTAAACACACGCCACAATCATCCCGGCAAACCAGGCGCGGCGTTCACAAACGCGCCAGCCTCCGCCAAAACGTCACACATTCAAGGCGCCCACAGCGCCCCATCGGCACAACGTTCAACCCGGAACAACCGCAGCATACAGGCACAAGTCAATAACCTTTCCGCCCGCCACAGTCAAGCACTCTAAAAAAAGCCCGAGGGGTGTGCAGAGGGGCCGCGGCTTTGCGGCCCCTTTGCGGTTTTCCTTTTTTCCTCAAAAAAATACTGTGCGCCATTCGCCAAAAAAGCAAACGCCACACAGTATTTAAAAAAAAGTATTTCTAACCTCTTGTTACTTTACTTAACAACACGCACCCTGTACATTCCCTCAATCTCCTTGAGTTCATCTAACGCCTTAGCAGACGCCGCACTCTCAAGATCAATAAGAGTATAAGCAAACTCCCCTTTACTCTTATTCGTCATATCCGCAATATTCAATCCCTCGGATCCAAGGATCTTGGTAACCTGACTGATCATATTCGGTGTGTTGCTGTGCGCAAGAGAGATTCTTCCAACAGCCACACAGGTACCCATATCACAGTTCGGATAATTAACTGAATTTTTGATATTACCATTCTCAAGGTAATCGCGGATCTCCTTTACAGCCATCTCTGCACAGTTTTCTTCAGATTCCTCTGTAGACGCACCAAGATGCGGAGTTACCAGAATACCCTCGCGTCCTGCAACTGTCTCATTTGCAAAGTCAGTTACATACTTCTTAACCTTGCCACTCTCAACAGCCTCGATCAGCGCATCCTCATCAACAAGAAGATCTCTTGCAAAATTCAGAAGAACTACGCCGTCCTTCATCTTATCGAAAGCTTCTTTGTTGATCATCTTCTTAGTGCTGTCAAGAAGCGGCACATGAATGGTGATATAATCGCACTGGCTGTAGATCTCATCCAGGCTCTTGCTGTGCTTGATGGTTCTGGACAGGTTCCATGCCGCATCAATAGAAAGATATGGGTCATAGCCATATACTTCCATGCCAAGACCGCATGCTGCGTTTGCCACCATGGCTCCAATGGCTCCAAGACCGATGATACCAAGCTTTTTGCCGCTGATCTCGCATCCTGCGAACTGTTTTTTCTGCTTCTCGGCAAGCTTGCCGATGTGCTCTTTATCTTTCTCCTGTGCAACCCACTCGATACCTCCTACGATATCTCTGGATGCAAGGAGCATACCTGCAAGTACCAGCTCTTTTACGCCGTTTGCGTTAGCTCCAGGCGTGTTGAATACAACAACACCCTTCTCTGCATACTCCTTAACCGGAATATTATTGACGCCTGCACCTGCACGTGCAACTGCGCAAACGCTCTTCGGCAGCTCCATGTCGTGCATTTTTGCACTTCTTACAAGGATTGCATCACACTGGTCAGCTGTCTCTGTTTTTTTATAATTATCGCCAAAAAGTTTCAGACCTTTTTCAGCGATCGGATTCAGGCAATGATACTGGAACATTATGCATTCTCCTCCTCGAATTTTTTCATGAATGCAACCAGTGCCTCTACGCCGGCCTTTGGCATGGCATTGTAGATGCTGGCACGCATTCCGCCAACAGTACGGTGTCCTTTCAGGTTTACAAGTCCTGCTTCAGTTGCCTCTTTAACAAACTTAGCATCCATTTCCTTGTCACCGGTTACGAACGGTACATTCATAAGGGATCTGTCTTCCGGAACTACAGTTCCTTTGAACAGCTTGCTGGAATCCAGGTAATCATAAAGGATTTTGGCTTTTTCCTCATTGCGCTGCTTCATCACTTCCAGACCGCCCATCTTCTTCAGCCATTTGAATACTTTTCCGCATACATAGATGCAGTAAGCATTCGGCGTATTGTAAAGAGAGCCTGCGTCTGCATGTGTCTTATAAGTAAGCATGGTTGGGGTTCCCGGAAGAACATCCTCTGTGATCAGATCCTCACGGATGATCACGATAACCATACCTGCCGGTCCGATGTTCTTCTGAACACCGCCATAGATAATACCATATTTGCTTACATCCACCGGCTCAGACAGGAAACAGGAGGATACATCTGCTACCAGAGTCTTACCTTTTGTGTTTGGAAGTTTTTTGAATTTTGTGCCGTAAATGGTGTTGTTCTCACAGATGTATACATAGTCTGCATCCGGGCTGATCGGCAGATCACTGCAGTCCGGGATATAGCTGAAGGTTTTATCTTCAGAAGATGCGATCTTGTTTGCTTTTCCGTATTTCTGAGCTTCCTGATAAGCTTTTTTTGCCCACTGTCCTGTTACGATATAATCTGCGACCTTGTTTTTCATGAGGTTCATCGGGATCATGGCAAACTGCTGGGATGCTCCTCCCTGAAGGAAAAGTACCTTGTAGTTATCCGGAATGTTCATAAGCTCGCGGAGATCTTTCTCTGCAGTATCAATGATCTCCTGAAAAGCTGCACTTCTGTGGCTCATTTCCATAACAGACATTCCTGTGCCGTTATAATCCATCATCTCATCCGCTACTTCTTTGAGTACTTCCTCTGGAAGCACTGCCGGTCCGGCAGAAAAATTATACACTCTACTCATGTTTCTTCATATCCTCCTCGTCAAATACATCATCAAGATTCGCACCAGCCGGTACCATCGGGAACACACTCAGATCCTGATCGATCCAGCAATCCAGAACGACAGGTCCCTCTGCTGCCAGTGCCATCTTAAGTGCAGGCTCCACATCCTCCATCTTTGTCACACGAATGGCTTTTGCACCCAGCGCCTCTGATAATTTCACAAAATCAACGGCGTCATCCAGTACTGTGGAAGAGTATCTCTTTCCATAGAAAAGCGTCTGCCACTGACGCACCATTCCCAGTACATGATTGTTCATAACAATCTGGATCAGCTGTCTGCCACAGCGTGCAGCTGTTGCCAGCTCATTCATATTCATACGGAAGCATCCGTCACCTGCTATATTTACAACTGTTTTTTCCGGTCTGCCCATCTTCGCGCCAATTGCAGCGCCAAGGCCGTAGCCCATGGTTCCAAGGCCGCCGGAAGTAAGAAGAGTTCTCGGCTCTTTGTATTTATAATACTGCGCCGCCCACATCTGATGCTGTCCAACATCTGTGGAGATGATCGCATCACCGTTGGTCAGCTCATAAAGCTTCTCTATAATATACGGACCTGTAAGCTGTGTGTGATCATAATTCAGCGGATATTTTGATTTCAATTCCTGGATATGTGCGATCCACTCCGGATGTTCTTTCTTCGGAATTTCCTCCAGAAGGCGTTTCAGCACTTCCTTCACATCACCGATCACACTGGCATCCACTTTGATATTTTTATTGATCTCCGCAGCATCCACATCGATCTGAAGGATTTTTGCATTATGTGCAAAAGTTTTGGTATTTCCTGTTACACGGTCACTAAAGCGTGCACCGAGAACAATAAGAAGATCGCACTCTGTTACGCCAAGATCGGAAGTCTTGGTTCCGTGCATACCTACCATACCTGTATAGAGAGGATCTTCTCCCGGGAAGGTACCCTTGCCCATCAGAGTATCGCAGACAGGAGCCTGGATCCTGCGAGCCAGCTCACGTACTTCCTGGTCAGCACCGGAGATCACACATCCGCCGCCAACAAAAATAAACGGTTTCTCTGCCTCTCTGATCATTTCCAGCGCCTGATCAATATCTTCTTTACGGATACTTTTGATCTCACGGTTAACCGTAGCCGGATGGCATGGCTCATATTCATATTTCATTCCTGTGATATCCTTCGGGACATCCACAAGCACCGGGCCGGGTCTTCCGCTTTTTGCAATATAAAATGCTCTTCTTAACGTATCTGCAAGATCTTCGATATTCTTTACGATGAAACTGTATTTTGTTACAGGCATTACGATACCTGCGATATCAACCTCCTGGAAAGAATCTCTTCCCAGGAGTGGTCTTCCTACGTTTGCAGTAATGGCTACCATCGGTACGGAATCCATGTATGCAGTCGCGATCCCTGTTACCAGGTTAGTTGCTCCTGGACCGGAGGTTGCCAGGCAGACACCTACCTTTCCGGTCGCTCTTGCATAACCGTCAGCAGCATGGGATGCACCCTGCTCGTGGGAGGTCAGTACATGTGTGATCTCATCTTTGTATTCATATAAGGCATCGTAAACATTCAGGATCGCGCCGCCCGGATATCCAAATACGGTATCAACGCCCTGCTCCTTCAGACATTCTACGATGATCTCTGCACCTGTAAGCTGCATATCTTTCGTTCCTCCTTATTTTGCTTTCGGTACTTCCAGGATCGCACCACGGTTTCCGGATGTTACCATGGAAGCATATCTTGCCAGATATCCGGTTGTCACCTTCGGCTCTCTTGGCTGCCATTTTTCTCTTCTAGCCTGCATCTCTTCATCTGAAACCTTGATCTCCAGTTTCAGCTCCGGAATATTGATGCTGATGATATCGCCTTCCTCAACCAGTGCGATCGGGCCGCCTACTGCTGCCTCCGGTGATACGTGTCCGATAGCGGCTCCTCTAGATGCACCGCTGAAACGTCCGTCGGTGATCAGGGCTACGGAAGAACCAAGTCCCATTCCCACGATGGCAGATGTAGGGTTCAGCATCTCTCTCATTCCAGGGCCACCCTTTGGTCCCTCATAGCGGATAACCACAACATCCCCCTCTACGATCTTACCGCTCTTGATGGCAACAATTGCGTCATCCTCGCTGTCAAATACACGTGCAGGACCCTCATGTACCAGCATCTCCGGTACAACTGCAGAACGTTTTACAACACCACCATCCGGTGCAAGGTTTCCTTTCAGTACGGCAAGTCCGCCTGTCTTTGTATACGGATTGTCGATCGGGCGGATAACATCCGGATTCAGGTTTACACAGTTTTTGATATTCTCACCTACTGTTTTTCCGGTTACTGTCATACACTCTGTATGGAGAAGTCCCAGCTTGTTCAGCTCATTCATGACCGCATAGACACCACCGGCCTCATTAAGATCTTCCATGTAGGTCGGGCCTGCCGGTGCAAGGTGGCAAAGGTTCGGGGTCTTCTCACTGATCTCATTTGCGAAGCTGATATCAAAATCCATTCCGATCTCATGTGCGATAGCCGGAAGATGAAGCATACTGTTTGTGGAGCATCCAAGTGCCATATCTACTGTAAGTGCATTTAAAACTGCCTCTTTTGTCATAATGTCTCTTGGGCGGATGTTCCTTCTGTACATTTCCATTACCTGCATTCCTGCATGCTTTGCAAGACGGATACGTTCAGAGTATACTGCCGGGATGGTACCGTTTCCTTTCAGTCCCATACCGAGAACCTCTGTCAGGCAGTTCATGCTGTTTGCAGTGTACATACCGGAACATGATCCGCAGGTCGGGCAGGTTTTGTTCTCGAATTCTTCCAGATCATCTGCTGTGATGGTTCCTGCTGCATAGGAGCCTACTGCCTCAAACATACTGGAAAGACTGGTTTTGTGTCCTTTTACATGGCCGGCAAGCATCGGGCCGCCGCTTACGAATACAGTAGGAACGTTGATCCTTGCCGCTGCCATCAGAAGGCCAGGTACGTTTTTGTCACAGTTGGGAACCATGACCAGAGCATCGAACTGATGAGCCAGTGCCATGGCCTCTGTGGAATCTGCGATCAGGTCACGTGTTACAAGGGAATATTTCATTCCAACGTGTCCCATTGCGATTCCGTCACATACTGCGATCGCCGGAAATACAACCGGTGTGCCGCCAGCCATTGCAACGCCGAGCTTTACAGCATTTACAATTTTGTCAAGGTTCATATGTCCCGGTACGATCTCGTTATAAGAACTTACGATTCCTACCAGTGGTTTGTCCATTTCTTCCTTTGTCATTCCAAGGGCATTGAACAGGGAACGATGTGGTGCCTGCTGTGTGCCTTTTCTTACGGTATCACTTTTCATTTTTAAGGTCTCTCCTTTTTATTCTTTACGATAAGATCCGGTATCTGTTTATAGACTTCCTCTTCCAGGTACCGGTTTTTTCTGTTCTGTTTCGTTTTCTTCTCTCTGTCCCGCTTTATTTATGCAATGGCATCTGCGATCAGATCGCCCATCTCTCTGGTTCCGACAAGCTTGCATCCGTCAGACATGATATCTCCTGTTCTGTAACCCTCTGTAAGAACCTTCTGTACTGCTGTTTCCACAGCATCTGCTTCTTTATCAAGATCCAGAGAATATCTCAGCATCATAGCAGCGGAAAGAATGGTTGCGATGGGGTTTGCCTTGTTCTGGCCTGCGATATCCGGTGCAGAACCATGGCTCGGCTCATAGAGACCAAGCTTTGTCTCATTTAAGCTTGCGGAGGAAAGCATTCCGATGGAACCGGTCACCATACTTGCCTCATCAGAGAGGATATCTCCAAACATGTTTTCTGTAAGGATAACATCAAACTGCTTCGGATCACGTACCAGCTGCATTGCACAGTTATCAACCAGCATATGCTCCAGTGTTACATCCGGATAATCCTTTGCCACATCCTCCACTACACTTCTCCAGAGTCTGGAAGAATCAAGAACATTGGCTTTATCTACACTTGTAACCTTATTTCTTCTCTTACGTGCGATCTCAAATGCCTTAATGGCAATACGGCGGATCTCATTCTCATTATAAGAAAGAGTATCTACCGCTGTGCGGACTCCATTCTCCTCAGTAGTCTTTCTTGCTCCGAAATAAAGACCTCCTGTAAGCTCTCTTACGATGATCATGTCAAAACCATCTCCGATGATCTCATCACGGAGCGGGCAGGCATCACGAAGCTCATTGTAAAGATAAGCCGGACGAAGATTTGCAAACAGGTTCAGCGCCTTACGTATCGCAAGAAGACCTGCCTCCGGACGTTTGGACGGCTCCAGCTTATACCACGGGGATGTCTTGGCATCACCGCCAATGGAACCCATCAATACTGCATCAGAAGCTTTTGCCTGGGCAATGGCTTCCTCTGTAAGAGGTACTCCGTGAGCATCAATGGATGCCCCTCCTAAAAGAACCTCTGTGTATGAAAATTTATGACTGTATTTCTCACATACTCTGTCTAAAACTTTTTTGGCCTCGGCAACAATCTCCGGACCGATTCCGTCTCCCGGAATCAGGGCAATCTTGTACTCCATTTTATTCACTCCTCCGATTTCCCCTGTGCTGTAAAATTTTAACGCACTGGTGTGGATAATTGTTATTATCATAACGCACTTTTCGACGGATTTCAACCTATTAAATAGATAAAGTTATTTCCGAAATGCAAAAAATAAACGGCAATTCCCTGTTTCTGCCGCCACAAAGACATACTTTCGCACACAAAAAAGAAAAACTGCCCCACCATTCCGGTACAGCAGTCTTTCTTTTTTTATCATATTCTGTTTTTCCTGATGATCTTCTCAGAATTTCCCGCTGGAACCACCGAAGGTATCACCGGAAGATGAGGTATGGGTGCTGGAACCACCGTTATTATCCTCATTTTTCGGTTTTGCAGATTTTGATACCGTACTGTAGAGGTAAAAATCATTACTTCTGGTCACATTCATACTGCCCTGCCGCACATAAGAAGCCGCCCGATCCTGTTTTCGCACAGTTTTCAGCTTTCTTCTCATATTTCCGGTCACCAGTAATCCTGCCACAAGCCCCACAGCAAGAGCGATCAGCAGGTTTATCCCAACCGCAAAAGGCTCATCCGGAAGGTTTTCCACATCGTATGGCTCTGCCTCATTTGCCTGCGTGATAAAATCATCGCATTCCGTGGCAAACTTATGAAACGCTTCGTTATAATCACCGTCACTTAAATAAGGCTTCACCTGATCCATGATGTAGGACTGTCCGGCATCCGTAAACACTTCTATCGCATATCCGTGTGTTGCAATGGCCCAGTTACGGTCTCCCATATCCAACAGGAATAAAATACCGTCACCATTTTCCCCCTGTCCATATCCATGGTCAATAAAATAATCCTCCGCATACGCCTGGGCTGTTTTTCCCTCAAGACTGTTAACGGTAACGACCACAACATCTACCAGATCCCGCTCACTGATCTCATCCAGAGTACTGCTCAGGCTCTCCTGCTGCTCTGCATCCAGAAGTCCCGCCTGGTCATCCAGACGGCTTACGGTGCCTGCCCATACCGGAAAAGCACATGCCAGACACAAAAGGATCGATATCAAAAATACAGATATTCTTTTTTTCATGGCATCCACCTCCCTACAAAGCCCAGATCAGATACAGGATAATATAAGTGATCACACCCACGACCCCCGTTGTTCCCAGGAACCATCGTGCAAAAGCGTTCTTGTCTGTAGGCAGATTTCCCACAAATTTCCCGGTCTGACCATTCATGGCAAATATGTAATTATCCCCCTTCCACTTCGTCTGCAGGATCCATACGGGATATAACGCATATTTCGTTGTCCCGTTATGAAGCCGGATACTGGTATTCTCCGGTACCACACTGGCGTATCCTCTCACCGTATCCCGGAATGCAGCCTCTGTGCTGCGGCGGATACGCTCATTGGCACGTTCCTCACACTCGCTGGCCGTCACATCATATTTATCTGCAAAATATCCAGCCAGATACGCAGTCTGAAAATCCACCGCTTCTTTGAAATCAAAAGGCTCTATAGACTCCATCAGATCATTTTCCATGCTGGCAGAGCCATCCACCGGTACATGATCAAAACCAAGAGAACCACTTCTATGTACTGCATAATAGCTGGTCTCCGTATAATCATAATCACTATCGCTCCAGAACCGGGTCTTTGTTGCACGGTAACGGATATCTGCGTCTGCGTCTGTGTCATACAGCCAGAACGGAACGTAGATGCCCTTAACCTCGCTGATATGATTCTCTGACTTAAATGCTTTCGGCAGAAGCCTCTTACCGGTAAGATGCTTTTTCAGCCTCTCCTTTGCCGCTTTCTTGTCCAGCTTAAACGGAATCACATAATCCGGCTTCAGTGCACCGGACAGCTGCCCGGTCATTACCACCGGACTTCCGCAAAACGGGCAGGCCGTTGCTGCCGTATTGGCATCTCCCACGATCTCACCGCCACAGGACTTGCACACATAGGTACGCAGCCCCTCACTCTCCCCGTCCCGCCACTCACTGCCGGCCTCATCCGACCAGCTCATATCCTCAGGCTGCTCTTCCTCCACAGTCTGGGCATATTCCGATAACGTACCAACATCAAACTCCGTATCACAAAACGGACACTTCATCTTCTGCACAGAACTGTCAAACTCTATGGAGCCACCACAGCACGGACACTTAAACTCCTGCATCTTCGCCATATATTCACCTCACTTCATCATTCTGTATCCAACAACCGGCAGGAGTTACCCTGCATTTTGCTCCTGACCATCTCTCTTTCTGATCTATACTGCATCCTCCGGTCCGAACGGATCACCGCACTCCGGGCAGAATTTCGGTGGATTCTCCGGATCTGCCGGTTCCCATCCGCACCTGCTGCAACGATACTGCATCTTCTTCTCCGGCTTCTTCGCTCCGCAGTTCATACAGAACTTTCCTTTATTCACCGTACCGCAGGAACAGGTCCAGCTGTCCTCCACCGGACGCGATGCACCACACTCCGGACAGAATTTCCCCGAAGAAACCGCACCACAACTGCAGGTCCAGGAACCAGCTGCAGCCGCAGCCCCTGCTCCGTTCCCTGCTGGCGAAACCGGCTGCGCTGCCTGCTGCTGTACACTCTGCTGCTTCTGGCCCATCTCAAACAACTGCTGCGCATTCAGACCACTTGCATTAGCAGCCATACCCATGCCCATAAAGCCAGTCATAGCCCCTGCTGAATTAGAAGCCGCAGCCTTCATAGCATCCGCCTGGGCCCCGGTCAGAGTAGCCGCAGCCATAGCAGGATCACGCATCATAGCCGTACGCTGAGCCTGCTTGATCATCTCGGCATCCTCATCCGGCAATGTCACAGAACCAAGTGCCACACTGACCACCTTAAGCCCACGAAGCTCCTCCCACTTGGCAGAAAGCACCTCATTCATGGCATTCTCCAGCTCCGTATTATGAGTCACGATCTGATTCGGACGCAACTCCAGCTCCGAAAGCCTTCCGAAAGCAGGCTGCAGCGCACTGATAAACTCCGCCTTCAGCTGTCCGTCCAGCTCCTCTCTGGTATACTCCCGATCCACATTTCCACACACATTCGTATAAAAAAGAAGGGGATCCGCGATCCTGTAGGAATAAACACCATGACACCTCACAGCCACATCCACATCCAGCCCGATTCTGGAATCCACAACCCGGAACGGGATCGGATTAGCAGTACCAAACTTGTTATCCACAAGCTCCTTGGTATTAAAATAATACACCCTCTGATCCTTACCCGTATCACCGCCAAAAGCAAACCTCTTCCCGATCGTATCAAAGGTCTTCCTGATTCCGTCACCCAGACTACCTGAAAAAATACTCGGCTCCGTAGAAGCATCATACGTATACTCTCCCGGATCCGCACAAACCTCAACAACCTTTCCCTGCTCCACGATCATCATACACTGACCATCCGCCACAGCGATCCCGCTGCCGCTGGAAATGATATTATCACTCCCATGCTTATTGGAAGACCTGGAAGAAGACCTCTTCGTCCCCTTCACAACCATCACTTCTTTATCCATAGCCTCACAGTAAAAAAACTCCTTCCACTGATCCGCCAACGTACCACCCGCTGCACCCACAGCCGCTCTGATAAGACCCATAAATCCAACCCCTTTCTGAAAATTCATTCTTATTTACAATTTTACGATATTCCAAAGCTATCGTCACTCTCATTTCTGATAGTAACATCATTATTACACGAATTTTACCAAAAATCCACTTATTTCTATACAATATTACAATTGTCATATTCCCATCACATCCACAATCTCAGCACATCCGCAATCTCAGCACATCCGCAATCCCAGTACATCCGCAATCCCAGCACCTCCGCAATCCAGGCTGACAGCGCAGCGCCTCAGCCGTCCCCCCAACCAAACACAAACTCAGCCATTGCAGTCGTCCAGCACAGCGCTGACG
>ENA-OPBS01001481-OPBS01001481.1-human-gut-metagenome-genome-assembly--contig:-NODE-1481-length-18052-cov-4.633995_pt1 | contig 18052 bp, 19 predicted proteins | sample MGYA00241074_ERZ501463 | MGnify/ENA primary metagenome ERZ501463 (study PRJEB25962, sample SAMEA2042578) | human gut metagenome | biome: human gut; feature: human-associated habitat; material: faeces...
ATTACCTTCAACGGCGGCGAGCCACTAATGTATTTCGAAAGGATAAAGCAGATCGTCACGGAACTGGGAGATCGCTACGAGTACAAGTTCGTCACGAATGGAACCCTTCTTTCAACGGAAATCATTGAGTTTTGCAATGATCACAACATCACGATTGTGGTTTCATACGACGGCAAGCAAAGCGGTCGCGACAACACCTTGCAGCCGCGTTGGGAGTTGCTTCGCTTTGCAAGAAGGTGTGCTTTTTCCGTCTATACCTCAGGCGAAACCAATGCCATCAAGTTGCAGGAAGACGTCGATCAGTTGGTTGGGGGCTTCAAGATTCGCAAGGCTTGGAACAAGGGTTCGATCATGCCGAACTTTCTCCACGAGACAGCAACGACACCTCGTAGAGCCTCCATTTCTGACGCTCGGGATTATTTGCGCAGTTTGGCTCGACTGATTGAACTTCAACTCATTCAGTACAAGCAAACTGGCAATTTGGATGGGAAACAGGCTTTGGTTCGGGCGGTCAAGAAGTGGCTTGTGCCGAAGAATTTCGATTTTGGAGTGGCTTGTTGCAACAGCGACCTCATCACGCTAACAGTCGACGGTCGATTCATGATCTGCCCCTATAAGCCGACCTACTGCGGAGACATCTGGCGGGGCGTTGATGTAGCGATGATCGAAAGTCACATTCCTGAGAAATGCCGCCGATGCTCGATTTTCAACGTCTGTCGCAATACCTGCTTGGAAAACACGACCTCCCATGAGTGCTACATCGCCAAGAGGCTCAACACCCATCTGAAGGTGTTGGAGGCGAAATATGAAATTGATCTTGTTGCCTTGATTAAGGGGGAAGTATGAGTGAGGGAAAGACTTCGCGTCGCCGACTTTTGCTCAATGGTGGGTTGGGAAGTTTGGTGACGCTCTCGGCAACGAATGTTATGGCCAACGCTGTGAAGGAACCGAAAACGGATATGGAAAACACAAAATCGCAAATGGAAATTGTCTTCATTCATCGTTCAAAGAAGGGGCGTTTGCCGAACGACGTTGAAACGGCTCAAAACAAGCCGGCCAAGCCTCAGCCGACGACAGGCATCGGTGCGCCGACCTACCATTTCGATTTGGATGATCAGAATTTCACGCTAAGTTTTTCCATTCGCCGTGAAGGAAAGGTGTTTGAGGGGCAAGTTCGCCTGCCACTCATCCCGGGAAGCTATGTGATGCTACAGTACGACGACTCGGAAAAGGCTGTTCGCTGCTTGAATCTGCGCACTACGGACTATGCAGGCTCTCTTATTGAATCGGTCGATTCCTTTTTCTTCGGGCGCGTCTTGATGACCGCGACGACGGTCTACGCCTCTCTTAACGGGCGTCATGCCGATGTTGCAGGCGTGCGTAATGAGGAGCGGCAAAACAATGAAAGTTCCGAGCAGGCTCTGATGCGTGTTTCTCCTGAGGCTCGGTTCATCATTGATCGAATCTCCGAACGCAACGCGATGCTTAAGCAGATTGACGTGCTTGACTACGTGCTTTATCTCGAAGCTCAGGTCGACATGCTAACGAAGGTGGTGTTGGACAGCGGCATAGTCAAGGCGAGTCCGTGTGCGGATCTCCTGAAGTTTGCTGACGAGTTTGCGGTGTACCGCACGGATAAGGAAGCGGCGATTAAGAACTTGTTTTCTCATAAGTTGCAGATGCGTCAGGCGCAACAACAGTGGCGAGCGTTGGCCCAGAAGCCGGCTGAAAAGTAATTGTGGGAGAAGGTATGAACGTTTCCATTACGAATGCCTGCAATCGTCGTTGCGAATATTGTTTTCAGCGCGATTGGTATCTTTCCAAGAAGGCGAACAGTACGACTGATGAATCGGTGATCGAAATGACGACCGAAGAGTTCGCGCATCTTTGCGATTGGGCAGGTCGTCTTCCGTGCCTAAAGTTGCTCGGCGGAGAACCGTTGCTTCATTCGCGTGTCACGGATTTGGTCAAAATTGCCAAGGAAAGGGGCAAGCAGATTGCGTTTATTTCCAATATCTCTGCCGACGAAGAGAAGTTCGATGAGTGCTATGCATTGGTAGCCGTAGAGGATACCAACGTGCGTAGCTTTCTGATCAATACCGACTATCCAGCCAGTCAGGAAGCCATCTTTAAGCGCAATCTAGAAAAGCTCTGTGAATCAAAAATCGAATTGAGCTTCAGTACGACTCTGCTTCCTGGAAGTCGAGAAGTGGCCAAGGCGCGAAAGCGCATTGAGGAGCTGGCAGAGATCTATCACGATATACGCAAGACGATGAATGGTTTTCGCGTTCGCCTAGCTCCGTTTTGTCCAAATCCGACGAACCCGACGGATTTTCGACTTTATGACTTTACGTCGGACGTCATCGAGTTCATCAATTCGTTGTATCCGACCGGCATTCCGGAATATGGGTTCGACTGCCCGGTCAATCTCTGTGAATTGCGCTCGGATTTTGTCGATGCATGTCGCGAGAACGGAACTATGGTTCGAGTCAACCGTTGCAGTCCAGAAAGCGGGATGCCGTTTGACATTCTGGTGGATCATTCCGTTATTTGGTGTTCAAGCGCTAACTTTCTGAAGTTGGATGACTGGCGGGCGTTCGAATCCTTCGATGCTGCTCGCCATGCTTTGTCTCGTCAGTATTACGCATGGTGGCGGACGCATGGTGAGGCCAGGAAGTGTCGCTCCTGTGAACAACATCATCCCGGATACTGCGATGGCCTGTGCATTGCCAAGACGGCGAATGTCGAGCGTACTGAGCAGGTAATTCCGATTGTGCCGTGCAACAAGGAATGAGCTATGCTTTTTAATTTGGAAGTTTTGTCCAACGAGAAGAAGCGCATCATCCGCTTTGACAATGTGACCAACATATTTTCGGATCCAGAAACAGGTGAGAATTTGTTAGCCGCATCACGGATGCAGGATTATCTTCGCCTGACGGATATTTATGATTTTGACCGATCTGATCTCGGGGTTCTCTACATCAATCTTGGTTTGAACTGCAACTTCAAGTGCAAGTATTGCCATCAGAACAAGTTTCGAACGACAACCGATGTCGTGCCGTGTACACCGGAGCTGGCGCTTGAACTTATCGAAATCCTGAAAAAGGCCGACATTCATCCTGCCGGTGTGTCTTTTTGGGGCGGCGAACCGCTGGTCTTTTGGAAGTCCATTAAGGTTCTTGTTCCGGCATTGCGGGAGATGTATCCCGAAGCGACAATCAATTTCCCGACCAATGGTGCATTGCTGACGGAAGAAATCGTTGATTTTTTGAAAAAGTACAATGCCGGCTTTTACATTTCCTATGACGGCAAGGCGACAAATCGAGATTGTTCCATCTTCGACGATTCAGACATTCGCGAGTTCTTCCAAAGAACGCAGGTACCGCTTGACATCATGCCGACGCAGAACCGGGCGTCGATCCCGATTCAAGCCATTCGTGACGAATTGCACGGCATGGGTCTCAAGTTGCGAAGCATTTCGGCGTATTCGATTGCGCGATGCAATCCGTATAACCGCGAACAGGCTGAGGAGATTCGCATTCCTCAGGACAGAATCGACAGTTATTCCGCGTTCATCTATCGAGTGCTTCGTGATGAGGAAAAGCATGGGAAGCTCTTTAAGGGCGTGAAAAACCGCTTCGCATTTGTGGTGTCTCTTTTTTACAGAGGGTTGGGAGTCGATAGTGCGGACGTGCGCTACTGCGGCAACATGGTCGGCAGGGATATTTGCATTGACTGCACGGGGACGATGTTCAATTGCATGAACATTCCTTTGTTCAAGATGGGAAATATCTTGGATTTCAAGCCTTTTGACGCCAGTAAGATTTACCACTCGCATTTGAAGAAGCAAGCGTGTATGAGTTGCCCGTTCGTGTCAGTTTGTCGCGGCGGCTGTCCTTTGATCCACGACGATGCGTCTTTGGAATTTGAGGTGAACTGCAACAACATCAAAGGCTTGGCCGTTCCATTTTTTAGAATGACGGTTGAGGTGTTGCTGGGGGTCTATCTAAAACGCATCGTGCGCGTGGAGGATGGCAAGGTTTTCGGTGAGTATTGAGGGGTCGTCGATGCTGTACACGCTTCCTTATAACAATTCTGATCCAGAGACGTTCCTGGAAAGTTTTGAACCCTACAAGGCAAATATTCATTCGTTCTACTTCAGTTTTCCCGGTTTGTTTTTGACGCACAACCCGACTCGGGATTCGGCTGAAGAACGCTTGGGTAAGGATACGAATACGTACCGTTTTCTGGAGATGATCAACAGGCGTTACAAATCGGTGCTCTGCATCAACACTCTGGTGTATCCTGGCGATCTGAAGGAGATTACGTACAAGATTATTCGTGAAATGACGGTGTTAGTTGAGCAGTTCGGTCTGACGGCGGTGAATGTGGCTTCTCCGACGCTTGCTGAAGTGATCCATCGTTACTTCCCGATGGTCGACATTCAGACCTCCTGCAATACGTATTCCTACATCACGAATATGTATCGCTTCTGGAATGAAAAGTTCGGCTCTACAGTGTTCAACCTGCCACGCGAAGCCCTTCGCACGCCGTGGTTACTCGACCAGTTTAGGGAAACCGGATTCGTTTCGAAATGTATCGTGAACGAAGGGTGTCTTTACGGGTGTCCGGGCAATATTGAGCACGCTTGTTCGTTTGTGATCCCGAATTCTGCCGTATGCCTATTCTGTGATCGCAATGACTTTCACTTGTCCGATGTTTTTAAGACCAACTTTGTACCTCCGTACAGGATCGGGGAGTTCGAGGGAAAAATTGACATCGCTAAAATCGCGGGTCGATATTTTGAGACGGAGCGCATTCTGAAGATTTTCCTTGCCTATCTCAACCAGGATCCAGAGGCGGAAATATGGACGCTGATGCATGCCCGTGCACGTCGATGGCTGAAGGATAATAAGCTCAATTTTCCGGCTAAAGCATGGCCGAAGAAAACGTTAACATGCGAGTGCAAGGAATGCTCGACTTGCAATGTCTGCCGCAAGGCCATGGAGCACGTTGTGGAACGTAGCGGAGTCGCTGTCGAAGAGCTGACGATGCCGATTTGAGTAGAAAAAAAAAGCCAGGCTTCCCAAAAGGAAGCCCGGTCGTGTTGAGTAATCAGAAGTCACTTCCGAATCCAGAACTTGAATCGAAACCAGAGTCGAAGCTAGATCCGAAATTGTCGTCGAAGCTAGAGCTAGTAGAGAACGAATCGTCGAAGATCGAGGTTGAAAAGCTGTCGGTGTTGCTCAATCCGACGTCGGTTGTTTCCTTCGCTACAACGTTCATCTCCTCATGATGAACATTCTCCGGCAAGGCTGCGTAGGCGGGATCGTTAACCGTATCAACAGGCTGAATTGCACCATTGTCATGGTGTGTCGGGTCGACGGATGTGCCATGAAAAATGTTGTCCGGCAAGTATGCGTAAGCGGGATCCGTTGATGTATCGGACGCAGAGTTGCCGCCGTGAAAAAACGAAAAGAGTTTGTTGAGAAAGGACATAATGACGTTTCCTCCGCGTCCTCAAGGCGATTGTGCTTGAGGACGCTTCTGAATTGGTTATTTGGCCTTTTCGTTGTTTTTCTTGAGGACTTCGGCAGGCATCACGAAATAGTTGATGCGGTTCTTTTCGAGCACGAAGGGGGCGGAGTATTTCCGGTTGCCAAGATCTCGGCTGACGATGGACGCATAGGTGTGTTCGGGCAGATAGGGCGTCACGGCGGCTGCAACCTTGAGCCAATCAATCTTCTGGCTTTGGCCGCCGAGGAAGTTGAGACTGATGCTCCACCTGTCAGCTACCCAAGCCTCGAAGGGTGTGCCAAGGGCAACGGAGGTCATACGAGGTTTCTCCTCAATGCCATGGCCCAAGATTTCAATGGCGCAACGCTTGCGGGCACTCCATTTGTTGTAATGGCAACCAAGTTCATCGCTCACAAGGTCAACGCTACCCGTGTAGACCCAGGCGTCGGCCTTGTCTGTGCGGATCTCGATTTCCGCATCGGGATAAAGTGCCTTGAAGGCTTTCCCGAAACTCTCTAGCGCACGGTCGATGATGATTTTTTGTGCTTCATTTTTGTTGGATGCATCCTGCGCCGGCAGGTAGGCCATGAGCGCTTGGTCATAGTTGAAGAACGGATTTTTCATGGAGGTCAGTGCCAGAACAAAGCCGATCCCGATGCTGGTGCCGACACTGCTGGATCCGGGAAGGAAGCTACTGCCGGCAGCGGAATAGATGCTACTGGCCCAGCCTGCGGTGTCAAGCAACAAAGAGCCGTCATTAGAAGCAAAACCTTTGGGGGCGGTTTCGTCGCTGTGAGTGCCTTGCCAGAAAACCCAGTTGATGTTGTTGGCACGAGAGATGTTTTCGTTGTAAGGGAAGCTGTTGTGCTGTTCTTCCGGGGGCATGCCGTTATTGTTGGTGGCGCAACCTGCCAGAAGAGTTGAGACGAGCGAAGCAATAAGAGCGAGTTTTTTCATTTTCGTTGGGGCAGAGAGGTGAGGTTGGGGTGTTAGGGCAGGGCATCGACGCCCTTTGTCCAGAGGATTTTGAGAATTGTGAGGGCGGGTCCCTTGGGTTGAATGGAGCCGTTTTCCCATTTGTCTGTGGTGCTTTGAGATACGCCGAGGAGTTTTGCGAATTCTCCACGCGTCATGCGCAGGCGGCTCCGAAGCTCTCCGACAGCCTTGGCATCGAACGGATCGGGCGTAGCTTCGCGCAAGCGTTGGGCTCGAAGGTTGTAATGAGCGGATTCTTCAAGATCGCCCACGAGATCATCCGAACGTCCTGAAGTGGCCAGGAGGTCGTACTGATCAATCTCCGGATTCATCAGTTCAAAGATGCCGGGGCCGAGCTTTTCGATGGTGCAGAGCGCGATGCGTGCCGTATTGGGAATGGTTTCCCCTTCCGTTTCCCAACGAAGCACGGTTTTGGGAGAGACGCGCAGAAGCGTTCCCAAAGCCTCTTGCGTTAGGTTGAACCTCTCGCGAAGGCGCACGATGTCTTTTGGCTTGAAAAGAGGCCAGTCTATCTGGCCGTTCAGGTAATCACGAAACATCACTTCAAATCGGGTCAATTTCCCGACGGCGTAGTCATCGCGGCATTGCGACGACGACATGTTTTTCAGAGCAGCAAGGGAAGACAGTTTCACGGCGAACCTTCGGTAACGATGGATACGGAGTGATGATTGCTCAAACTGTCTTGCTGTTACGTAAATTTTACACAAGTTGTTCCTATAAGTCCAATAATTGGAGTGATGCGCGTAAAATTTACGATGATTCTCATGGCGCGATCCATGAGAATCCGACTGGGAAACGGTGGAACGGTATTCCGAGGGCCGCAGACCGACAGGCGTTTGCTTCCCGGTAGCAAATCCTGCTTTCTAGCCTGCCAACTGCTGTTGCGGTCTGTTTAAGAATCACGAGGTTAGGCTCGCAAGAGCCGTCACCTTAAGGATTTTTCATGACAGACAGTACGACGAATGCCGAAACCATCGTGCCGGGCAGCGGTTTGGGTGCATTGGTGACAACCGGCCTTGTCTCGGCGATTGCGGCCTTCTCCGCTACGCTTCTCTACTTCCACTATTTTCCGCCTGTGGTGGAAAAGCCCGCGCCCATTGCGGTTGTGGACATGGTGAAGCTCGGCATGTCCGTCACGCAAATGAGCAAGGAAGGGGATGCGTCCGCCTTCATGAACACGGGCCACGCCATCGCGATGCTTAAGGAGTACGGCTACATTGTTCTCGATAGCCGGATGGTGATTACTGCTCCTGATGTTTACATGAAAAAGCCTTCCGACCTGATTGTGGGGGCGCCGAACATGGACGACGTGCCGAGCGGCTATACGCCTCCGAATCTTTTGAAGGGAGTGAAGGGCGATGCTCAACAGCATTAAGGCAGTATGTCTTCGATGGGCCGCTCCTCTTCTTGAAGCTACGCCGAAGCAGCGTATTCGTTGGCTTCTCTGCACGCTGGTTTTCTCGATGCTCGCAGTGGGAGCGGAGGTTTGGTTCTACGACAACTACCGCATCGCTTGGGACAGGCAGATTTTGCGCTGTCTGGATGCGCGCTTCCTTCTTGTCGACTTGAAGGATCAGGAGATCGAGCGCGACAAGATCTATGCCTACACATCGAAACAGGCCGCGCCGATCATCAAGGACGGCTCGCTCGTGGGGAAATACATTCGCGGCATTCCCGGCGATACGGTGGAAATCCATGATGACGATACCGTGTGGATCAATGGCACCAAGGTTGCGACGGGGATGCCTCATCTTCGCGGCATGACGGATGAGCAGCGCAAGAAGTTCTATGGCTCGCGGGTCCTGAAGGATGACGAATACTGGATGATGGGTACGAAGTACCTCTCGTTTGATTCGCGCTATTGGGGACCGATTAAGAAGGATCAAATTGTGGCGAGGGCTTATGTCATCTTTTAATCGAAAACTCTTGACAGCGGCGGTCGCAATGGTTGTCGTTGCGGTCGTCGAGGCCGCAGAGCCGAAGTCAATGTTTCGGGATGGGCCGTCACTTTCGGATGTCGAAATTCCATCCATTGCGGAACGACGGGCGAACATGTTGAACAATGGCCAGAAGCCTCTGAAGGGGAATCAGGCCATGTCTATTGAAAAACTTCCCGATGGACGATCTGTCATCTCCGGGGAGGTGCATCGAGGCGGCGTCAGAGCTCAGATTGTGGTGCCTCATATTCAGCCGAATGTTCGCATGACCGGTCCTGCGGGAGTGGATGAAAACGGAAGGCCAATCACGTGGCGAGAGCGTGAGGATCGTGAACGAGCCAATGCGATTGTTTTCCATGGGTTGAAGATGCAGGGATATACCTACGAGTCGCATAAAAAGAGCGTGGAAGGCAAGAAAACCCAACTGGACGTGTGGAAAGAGAAAGGTGAGGAAACGGAGCGGTTCGTCAAAGAGCATGGCCCTATTACGTCCAAGGAGTTCGTGGTTCCCGGTCTCTCACCTGAGGTGAGTGCTAGGCTTGATGCAGCGGATGTTGGCGTGCGAATGGAAAACGGCAAGCGCGTTTACTATGACGGCAACGGAAGACGCATTGATACGACTCCCGTCAAGAAGCAGGAAGCTGCGGTGGAGGTGCGACCGATTTCGCGCACCAAGACGTCGGTTCGCCTGAGCAAGCGAAAACAGTTGAGATCTTCAGAAGTGGATTCCACTGGGAACAGCGTCAAGGAGCAATGGCTTCAAAAGCAGAAAGCGGCTGCGAAGCACAATTCTTTGGACGAAATGGATAAGCCTGCCGTTGATGCCATGCTGAAGGAAGCTCCGAAGCAAGCGTTTGAAACGGATCCTCGGAATGATCCGCGCAAGCCAATTCCGATCAATCTCAAGCCTGAAAGTCTCCCTGATGCTGATGAAGTTAGAGATCGCGTATTGGAGATGTTCCCGGATATGGGCAAGCTGAAATCCGTTTCAGAAAATACGGTGGGCAAGAGAATTGATCGGGCCGTCAGTTTCCTTTTAGGAGTCTCTGAGACTCGTGCAAGCGATGCACAGGAAGTGGCCACGGGAAATGATGAGGCGGCACTAAGCACTTCCGCTGCCAGAGCCATTAAGGAGGGCGGCAAGTTTGCGGATATTGTCAACGAGATTGAGCTCAATGCGAATGAAGTAGGAGCAGGTATGGGCTACAACAAGATCATTCGCGACATTCGTTCTGGTCATGATCAAATCTTAAATGCCGTGACTGGCCGAGCGAGTTCTCTGAACACGGAGGATGAAAGCACGGGTGTGCCTGAGTACATTGGGTCGGTGCGCGAGGCGGGCACACATTTCGATCCTGCTGAGTTTGCTGCCGAGGTCGTCAACCGAACGACAAAGAGCTTGACGCCTGAGCAGTTCAACGATGATGTCCAAGCCATCGTAAATTCGCTCTCGGAAGATAGGCTGAACGGGCAAGGCTCGTCGGTGCTCAATGCGCTGGCTGACATTTTGGATGCCAACCCGGAAATCTATGCCGTGATCCCTGATGCGGACAAAAAACTGCAAAAGCTACGCGGCGATCTGTTCGAAATCGCGCCGCCTAATCCGCTGGGAGAACAGACTTACATCTTCGTCTCATATTCGCTGTCCGAAGAGGTGCTCAAGGACATCATGCTTCGGCATGGGAACCGCAGTGATGTGACCATTGTCATGCGAGGCGTGCCTGACGGCATGAATGTTCCTGATGGTGTGAAGAAGATGCAGTTGCTGGCAACGAGCGTTACGCCTGCAGCTTCGCTCATCATCGACCCTCCGCTTTTTGATGAGTATGACATTCAGCAGGTGCCTGCCGTTGTTCGCGTGGGCCGCACGCCTTCAAAGCTCGACATGAATCTCAAAGATCCCAACGGACGCCGCTATGCGCCGATGGTTGCAAAGGTAACGGGTCTGCACAATGACGAATGGTTGCTCGATCAAATCGAAAACGGTGAAAGAGGCGATCTAGGGGTGCGCGGTGACGTCAAGGAGATTGCCGAGCCGAATCTCATTGATGAGATGAAGCGGCGCGTTGCTCTGATTGACTGGCAGAAGAAAAAGGAAGAGGCGCTTCAGAGATTCTGGAAAAATCAGAAGTTCAAGGTCTATCAGACGGCGGATGTCGAACGCTTGCGGGAAATTGATCCGACGATTCTTGTGGAGCGAGACCTCCTCGATCTTGCCGGTCGTCCAATTCGCAAGGCGGGAGATCGCGTTAATCCGTTGCAGATCCGTCCGTTTACGCAAACGATGCTGATCTTCAATCCGCTTTCTGAAAAGGAAATGGCTCGTGTTGAAGCCTTCAGGAACTCGCGCGAAGGATCCGGCAAGACCGGTTTGGTGCTTATTGCAACGCAAATGGATGGCGAGGCAAGCTGGGACGGCTACAAGGCTCTGACGGATCGTTTGGATTCGCATGTCTTCATGATGACGCCGGATATTGAATTTCAATGGCACATCGAGAAGACGCCTGTTGTGGTGACGGCTGACAATGCTCGTCATGTGTTCTTGGTGAGGGAGCTTGGGCCTGTTGACGGCGAGCCGGCGGAGGTGGAGTGATGAGCATTCGTAAGGTCTCCGGGGCTGCCGTAACGGCGGTGATGTCATTCTTCTTGGTCACTTCATCGGCGCATGCGTTTGATGAGGGTGGACCAGGTTGTTATGACGCCGAGGTACTGTCTGGGAAGATTTTCTCCGGAGTGTGTTGGAGTTGTGTGTTCCCGATCATTTTGTCGAAACTGCCGATCTCTGCTGATGGCGCAGATCGCATTCCTCCCGGGGCGGCGGATTCGAATGTCATTGGGACGTGCATGTGTTTCGATAATCTCGGCATCCCGAAGTTCGGTGTCCGGACGTCATTTTGGGAGCCGGTTCGCATGATCGAGCTTGAGCGCCAGTCAGGTTGCGCGTCGGTGCTGGGAGGGGTTCATCTTCCGTTCGATCGACTCAACCAAGGAAAGCAGCAGAGACTCAGTACGGCGGAGGATCAAGGTAATGACGGCGAGACTTACCGCCATTACCACTTCTACAGCTTCCCGTTGATGTACATGATGGACATTTTCGTGCCTTCTCGATGTAATCCAGGCGGCTACATGGACTTGGACATCATGTACCTTTCGGAAATTGATCCGACGTGGAACAACGATGAAATTGCCTTCTTTACGCATCCGGAAGCCGCGTTGATAGCTTCGCCTCTGGGGCCGATAGCGTGTGTGCCTGATGTTTTTGGCGCAAATATTGGTCAACCGATAAAGGAGCTTTATTGGTGCGCAGGCTCTTGGGGCGTCATTTTCCCGACATCGGGTAATGTTCTAAGCAAGGAAGGTACGCTCAAGACGACGAGTCTAATGGCTACTCGTGCACTCTATGCTCTTCATCGTCGAGGACTCGAATGGCGAAGCATTGGTGATGATGTTATGTGTGGCGGTGCCGTATCGCCGTACCTCCCCAAGAATCAGTATCGCTTTCAGGTGTTCCATCCAGTGGCTGAGACCGAAGACAATCATGTGTTGGGAGAGATGGTTTTTACATGGGGGCTGGGGCGAACAATCCCGGCTGTCGGTGAGGATCCGGTCTTTCTGATTTGGCGATGGTTGGACTGCTGTAATACATCCTTGTAAAGTTGCGCGGATGCGATGAACCTTGTGTGTGCAAATCTACGAAAAGGACAGAGAATGAAAAAGAAGCTCGATAGTCGCATTTTGGATGAAATTGTCGGGCCGCCCTACGGTCGCTGGTTGGAGATCAGGGAGAACGGCGTCGATGAGTTGGTTCGGGCCGGGATGCTGCCGTCGACAAGTGCTCATATGACGGAGGATGCCGACAGGCGCGTTTTTGAGGAACATGCGCCCAACGTTGCACCGTTTGTTGAGCAGGCGCTGAGGGTGCCGTTCTTCTCAAGCGAGGCGGAGGCTCGAAAAATGACGCTTGAACATTTCGTGCCGCCGTTCTTGAGAACTTGGCTGGAGCCGCAGTGGGCGATTCAGAAAGTTATTGGGGTGGTGCCTTCGAGTGAGCTTGAACAACTCTTGGGGACGAAGTGGTGGCGCGACTACACGACCGACTTCATTCTTGAGCGGTTCAAGCCATGGTCTATCTACATCAGCTTCAATGACATGGCAGATCCGACGGGGAGTGATCGCTTGTATGAAGGAGCCTATGTAACCTTTGATCGGCAGGACGGTGAGTTGCGTCTGGTGATTCAGCACATGACGCGCACGGGCGTGTGCAATCCGGCGCTTTACCATTCCTATCCCTTCCCGAAGGGTAGGAGCCTGGTGGAAATTGTTGAGAACTACGCTTACGACAGTCCTTACGCGCCACTTGTCGAAAGCCTCGATGTTGAGGGTGACATGCGTGAGGTCTTGCGCCACAGTGGTAGGGTCATTGCCTGTCGGGTTCTACCGCTTCTGATTGCGATGTTGAGCGAAGACTTTGAGCGCGTCATGCTCAATATTGACATGAGGACCGGTGAATATGACTTGCATCGAGCAGTCGAGTTGGCTGATCGTCCGTGGGATGGAGACATTCTGTCGACATTGAAGAGGGCCGACGATGACGAGGTTTCACTTTTGGTTGTACGTCCGAAGGTGTTCGGATTGGACGGGCTTTTGAATTGAGTCTTTTGCGCGACGTCGCTATGATACGGTACATTGATATGTTACCGAGAGGCCGAAAGTGAATATCCAAGAGAAAGTACATGCCATCCTCGACGAGGCCAAGGCACATGACAAGCCGCTCCCGTCTTTGCGCAGTCTGCGTGCTCAGGTGGGTGGTGGCTCGCTGACGACGATCTCTGAAGCGGTCAAGTCTTGGCGTTTTGCGCAGTTGGAGGCCGCAGGCCAGATTCCTCAGATTTCTGAGAAGACGAAGGTGCACCTCGCCGATGTCGTCTGGCAAGCCATGATGCCGATTTTGCAGATTCAGGTTGAGGGCGTTCGCCAGAAGGCCGAGGCGGGCATCGAGATCGAGCGCACGGAATCTCGCAAGCTCTTCTCTGCTTCGGAAGAGATGCTTCGCGAAGCTGAGTCCAAAGAGGCGATGATCGGTCAGTTGAATGATCGCCTGCAGCGGCAGAGCAGGGAGTGTGCGGAGCTTCGGACGAAGGTCGCAATGCTTGAAGAACAGTTGGCCGAGTCGCAGCAACAGCTGAAAGTGACCAAGGAAAGGGAACGTCAGGCGGTGGCTACCATCAATTCACTGCGCGAGTTGGCGGAAAGCCTGAGGACTCAGGCGCTGAGCATCCACGAATTGATCCCGGATCTTGTCGAAAAGATGCGCCGGAAGGAGGCCGGCAACTAGCAGGCATGGCAGGAAATCCTCTTCGGAATCTCTGCGGCACAGGCCTTGTAAAGGCATGCGTCTTCCTTGCCTTTCTGTCAAAATAGCTCTCAACAAGGAGAGTTTGCGAAGCATCTCAAATCCGCCCTACAACTCCGGCCAGGCTCACGAAATTCTCGATGACGAGCCTTCGGCATCGGAATGGGGTCCCCGCAAGGGGTTCAAAAACGACAAAGCCCAGTGTTGGTAGCACTGGGCAGAGTCTTTGAAAGGAAATGCGGATGCTCACAACATTCATTTCCTTGCTAGGAAGTTTAGCACAGGCTCACTTCGTTTGGAACGGTGACATTGTTCTCAATGTTGCCATGTCTGGCGGTGGCGTCGATTGGCCTTGGATTTGCATCCTCGCTTGTTCGTAGAATGATGGTTTTTTTCTAAACTAGAGGATGGCTTTTTTCTAAAGTAGAAGATGGTTTTTTTCTAAAGTAGGAAGTAAAAGCGTCTGTCCGTGAGGAGGTTTCTGTTTTGGTTTTTGAGGTGGAAAATTAGGCGAAAAAGCCCCTTCTTTTACCACCACTTGACATCCTCCCAGATATGAATACCCGGGAGGATGTCAACGGCATACGGTGATCGTAATCGTGTAGCGTGCTGATGCGGAGCAGGCTCATATTGCCCAAAAAATAACAAAAGTTGCGTTTTGCCGTGCCATTTTTATTGAGGATTTTCGTAAAGTTGCAAGTATCAGCAACCCCAAGGGCTTTAATATGGCAACTACCAAGACAAAGCAGAAAAGCAAAAAGACGAGCACCAAGAAAGGAGGCATCGAAACACTCGAAGGTCTGGTTGATCGAGTGTTTTTCACTAACCCAGTGAATGGCTATTGTGTTTTTCGCTTTAATGTCAACAATGAAGCGAAATTCATCAGCGTAGTTGCCAATCAGATTGTGAAGCCGAATGACCGCATCACTATCGAAGGTGAATGGGTACGCAACGAGAAGTATGGTCGACAGTTTCAAGCTACGACGATTGAAGTGACCAAGCCAAAGACCGCAGCAGGCATTGAAAAGTATCTGGCCTCTGGGATCCTTAAAGGGGTTGGTGAAGCAACTGCCAAGCGCATTGTTGAAGCGTTTGGCGAGGATGTTTTTAAAGTGATCGAAGAACATCCTGAACGTTTAAAAGAAGTCAAAGGCCTGGGCAAACAGCGTATTGGGGAAATTCTTTCCAAGATGACCGCAGAGAAGACCGTAAGAGACATCATGGTCTTCCTCCATTCCAACGGTGTAACCACTTCCAAAGCCCGCAAAATCTTCGACACTTATGGGTCTAAAGCCGTTCATGTCCTAAAGAAGAATCCTTACATCTTGTGTGATGATGTTTATGGCATTGGTTTTATCACCGCAGACGAGATTGCAGGAAAGCTCGGCGTAGAACAAAACTCACTCATGCGAGCGCAGGCCGGGGTCAATTACGTCCTACGGGAAGCCTGCGAGAGTGATGGTCACTGCTTCCTACCACGAAGCGAACTGATCAAAGAGGCGCATGATTTGCTCGACATTGACAATGCAATCGTGGAAGACGCGATCTCTGAAGAAGTGCTCGCCGGTAATCTCGTTGAAGCAAACATTCCTGAAGACGGTAGTATTTTTTGGAGTCTCACTTACGGCTGTGAGCGTGCAATTGCTCGACGACTGAAGACCATCAAAAAGGGAGCGCTGCCGTGGAATGTCGTGGATGTTGACAGTGCCATTTCCGAATCGGAAGCAGAGTTGGGCATTCAATTAGCAAGTAGCCAAAAGGAAGCTGTTCGATCGGCTCTCCAGTCAAAGGTCATGGTTATTACAGGTGGCCCTGGCGTAGGGAAGACCACGATTATTCGTGTGATTCTGAACATCCTCAAGAAGCATGACATCAATATCAATCTCTGTGCGCCCACTGGCCGGGCGGCGAAACGCATGGCTGAAACTTCTGGTGAACCTGCCTCAACGATTCATCGTTTGATTGAGTTCTCACCAAGAGAAAGAAAGTTCTTGAGGAATGAAGATCGGCCTTTGGATTGTGATCTGTTGGTCGTTGACGAGTGCTCCATGTTGGACGTTCTCCTTGGCAACTCTCTCTTGAAGGCTGTGCCTGACCACGCTGCGGTTATTTTCGTGGGCGACGTAGATCAGTTGCCCTCTGTGGGGCCTGGAACCATGCTTTCTTCGATCATTGACAGTGAGGCTTATGCAGTCATCCGGCTTACGGAGATCTTTCGACAAGCCAAGACGTCACGCATTGTTGAAGGTGCACACCTCATCAATTCAGGGAAAATTCCTTCTTTCCCAGATGTTCCTTTCGAGAATGGTGACTTTCATTTTGTGGATGTGGAAGACAATGCGGCTATTCCAGACACCATCGTTTCGTTAGTGAAAGAAGTTTTGCCTGCGAAGCTCAACGTAGATTTCAAGCGGGATATTCAGGTGCTTTGTCCGATGCGACGGGGGCCCTCTGGAACGATGAATCTCAATGAACTCCTCCAGCAAGCACTGAATCCCCCGAAAGAAACTGCCGTTCGAGTTTTCAATACTCGCTTTGATACGGGCGACAAGGTTATGCAGGTCGTCAACAACTACGACAAAGGAGTTTTCAATGGTGATGTTGGTTTCATCACTCAGTTAGATTCGAAGAAGGAAGCTCTGACGGTAGACTTCGACGGTCATGTTGTCACATATCAGTTCAAGGACTTGGACAATCTGATGCTTTGCTATGCGACGACGATTCACAAGTCTCAGGGGAGCGAGTATCCGGTTGTCGTGTTGCCGATCACGATGCAACATTACATCATGCTCAAGCGAAACTTGCTCTATACAGGCGTGACGCGCGGGCGAAAGTGCGTTGTCTTGGTAGGAGACAAGCGCGCGTTGGCAATGGCGGTTAAGGATGAACTTACTGAAGAGCGATACACCAGTCTTAAAGAACTGCTGGAAGAATCGAAACCTGCGCAAAAACTCACATCCACTGCTGAGTCACAACCTAGACTCGACTTGGTGTTTGTGTTCAAAGATCGTCGAATGGTTTTATATTTGCTAAAAGATTTTTTGGATAAATACTCCCATGGTCAATCCTTTTCCGATTTCAGCAGTTGGAAAAAATGTGGAGGAGCCAGTGCGTGCGTCGAACAACTTGGTAGGTTTTATGCTTGCGAAAGTGGCGCCGAGGCTATTGAGTACGCAGATTCTTTGTTAGCAGAAGGGATCGTTGAAGAACGAGATAGGGACGGGTTTGTTCAAAGAATTAAAGCAATTACGCGGTCTGCCTTATGTTAAAATATAGGCGAAAGATCTCGTACATCTTCGCTTGCTTCCAAAGCGCCCAGGGACACGAACCTCTGGGCGCTTTACTTTTTTAAAGGGAGCCGATTAATTGATGCGCAAGTCTTCTTCGGTGTAACCCGCTTCAAGTGCATCGACGAACCACTGTGGTTTGTGACCGCCGCGTCCAGTCCAAGTTTCCTCACCTTCCGGGTTCTTGTATTTCGGCGGAAGTTTACTCGTTTTCTTGGTTACTTTCTTGCCAGATGTCTCAAGTTCGAGGTCCGATGCCGTGAAGTTGAAGAGCTTGCACAGTCTTAGGCATTCCTGCCGTGCGTCTTCGCGCACGGCATCGAATTCCTGCTGCCATTCGGCTTGCTTGGCCTGCACGGCCTCAAGACGGGCTTGGATGGTGGTGGAGGTGTTGTCCATGGGAAAAACTCCGGAAAGGGTTTTGGATAGGAGAAAAGGGAAAGCGGGCTCAAGAGCGGATGCGAAGTTCGATCACTCGCCCGTTTCCGATGAGAAAACAGCCGCAGGTGAAGGCCATCGCCAGCTCAAGCCAACAGAGCAGAATTCCGTAGACGAAACTCCACGTGTTGTGTGCTGCTTCTCCTGGAATAAGCGAACGTGTGATGAGGTCTAAAAACTCAGTCGAGGCCAGTAGCGCAAGGAAGAAAATTCCGACGGCGATGAGCAGGCGTAGCCATGCCGGGCCTCGCGGCAGTCGGTAGCGATGCGTGATGGCAAAGTGCCATATGAGAACGACGACATTCAGAGTCAGGAAGGCGATGTTGAACGGCATGGCCTATCCCTCCAGAAAGTTCAGCAGGGGCCAATACACGGCCCAACCGACAGAGGCGAACGCATAGCCCACGACACGCGGGATGAGGTTGTACCAAGTCCAGTCGGTGGCGGCTGCGAGGCAAAAGGCATAGGTTGCGGGAACGGCGACGAATTGAATGCCGATCAGAACAATGAGGATTGCGCCTTCG
>ENA-OPBS01001501-OPBS01001501.1-human-gut-metagenome-genome-assembly--contig:-NODE-1501-length-17908-cov-2.212177_pt1 | contig 17908 bp, 9 predicted proteins | sample MGYA00241074_ERZ501463 | MGnify/ENA primary metagenome ERZ501463 (study PRJEB25962, sample SAMEA2042578) | human gut metagenome | biome: human gut; feature: human-associated habitat; material: faeces...
TGTGAAAACGAACACGTTGGGATGGCTGACTGCCAGCCCTAATGTCGAGGCCGAATTTGTTTTGGGTCGTCATATCTCTCTCAATATGGGAGTCGCTGCGAATCCGATCAGTACAGACAATTTTAAAACTACTTTCACACATTTTCAGCCGGAAGTACGTTATTGGTTAAACCGTCCGATGGTGAGCCATTTTCTAGGTGTCACCGCTTTCGCGAACAATTTTAATATGCTGGTTAAAGATGTGCATCACAAAGGCGATGCGCTGGCAGTCGGTTTGACGTACGGTTATGCTTGGGTGCTGAACGATCATTGGAATATTGAGGCGACGGCAGGTATCGGGGTGATGCGCTACCGTCAGTTTAAGTACGACAAGGGTGCTCCGAAACCGGATGCGGCGAATGACAGTAAGACAACGCTGGCGCCAGTGAAGCTGGGAGTGTCTTTTGTGTATATTATCCGGTAACGGAACGAACATTTATAGTTAGAAAAGAGAATGAAAATCAATTGTAAACGTGATAGATTAATCGGAATCCTCCTGGCAGCCATGCTGCTACTCGGTGCGGATGCGTACGCCCAACGTATGCGTGTGCAAGGACACGTCACCAACCAACAGGGAAAAAGCATTCCGAACGTGAATATTATAGATCCTGTGACGAATGAACGCATTGAAATCTCCGATGAGGACGGACGCTACAGTGTGCTGGCGGAACGACACGGATCGTTGAAATATACTTGTGTCGGGTATGAAGACAAGACGGTCAAGGTGGGCGGAAAGCAGATTATCAACGTGGTGCTCAAAGATGCGGTCATTGAACTTGACGAGGTGATTGTGATTTCAAAAGTGAAGGATAAAGTGGTGCCCGAGCCTACGGACATTGAGATAAAAGGCAATTACTTCCATCTGAAAACCCGTGTCCCGGTGCCTAAGGAGATGTTCACTTCCAACCGCCGTTTGGTGTTGCAACCTTCTATCTATGATGTGACACAGAAGAAGCGTTTGCTGTTACGTCCCGTGGTGTTCGACGGAGGTACGTATAATACTACCCAGCGGCGTATGTATGATTATAATATCGAACAGGACCCGCTGCACGAATACATACAGGTGAAGACTACTTCCTCGCGGAACGGGGATATTATCGCCTATCATGATTCTATCTATATAGAGTATCTGCAACATGATTATCGTGCGGATGTACATCTTGCGATGGAGAATTACCGTGCTATTATCTATCGGGATTCTTTCTCTATCGCACGCGGTACTGTCAATCCGTTGCGTTTCCTGGAATATAAATTCTCCGCTTTCAATCTGACGGATAAGAAATATCTCCCCAAACCTGTGATGCAATTGAGGGATACCAAAGGAGAAGTCAACTTGACTTTCGTTGTGGGAAAAGCTGATCTGGATGATAAGAATCCACAGAATCAGGTGGAACTGAATCGCTTGAATCAAGAGTTGCACGCTATCGAGATGAATCCGGAGGCTTCATTGAAAAGTTTCCATATTACGGGTGTCGCTTCACCGGACGGTTCGTATGAATTGAATCTGCGACTGGCTAAGTTGCGTACGGACAAGGCGCTGGACCGTATCTTGTCGCAACTCGACCCGGAGACCCGCAAACTTCTGGAGGTGAAATCGGACGCGTCGGTCGCTTCGTGGAAAGAAGTGGCGGAGTTGCTGCGGAAAGATTCCGGGCAGGATACGGCCGACGAGATCACGGAATTGATTAAGCGATACGGAGAAAAGAATTACCAGTTGAATCGCGCGCTGAAATCGAAACCTTTTTATAAGGAGGTTGCTGCTGTGTATCTGCCTAAGTTGAGAAAAGTGCAGTACACTTACGGATATTCTATTTTCCGTTCTTTGACGGATGAGGAAATTATGCAGCTCTATAAGAAAGATCCGAAGGAGCTGACACGTTTTGAATATTACCGGATGATTGCAACGGCTAAAACGCCGGATGAAAAAGAGAGGTATTGTAAAGAAGCTCTTGAATTGTACGATAACTTTACGTATGCGGCGAATGAGCTGGCTGTGTTGAATATTCAGAAAGATACGCCGGACTCCAAGATTCTTGAACCGTTCGTCAGCAAGTCGGCTCCGGTGGAATTGCTTTCCAATCAGGCGATTGCCCTGTTGCATGAAGGTAAATATACGAAGGCCGATTCTGTGTTGACACTGCTTCCGGAGGGAGTTGTTGCCGATGATTTGCAGGCGATCGTTCAGGCGATGGCAGGCTATTACGACGATGCGTTTGAGAAAGTGGCGGCTACCAGCCCTTTCAATGAAGTGATCATGTTGCTGGCGATGAAGAAGAATAAGGAAGCATGGGAGAAGGCTTCGCAGCTGGATACGGGCTCGGCTCGCGAGTATTATGTGAAGGCTATCGCTGCCAACCGTATGGAAAAGGTGGGTGAAGCACTTATGTATATTGAGAAAGCTTTGGAACTGGATCCTTCCTTGCTGGAGACCGCGAGAGTGGACGGTGACATTATTGACCTGTTGCCCGAAGAGCAGAAAATAAAGAATGATAATACAACGAAAGAGTAAATGATGGATATCCTTAGAATCAAAAATAAATATGCGGCAGTGGCATTGTTCTTGATGTTGTCTGTTGCTTTGCAGGCACAGGATTATGGTGCATTGAAATATATGTTGCAGAAAAGACCTGCCAATGAGAGGTTTGAAAGTAATAAATTCAATGAACACCTCTTTTTCTCTGCCGGGCTGGGACCTTACGGTTTGCTGACGAGCGGAGGACAGGATGGCATGGGAATGACAGCCAATGCTTTTATAGGCAAATGGTTCACTCCTGTTCACGGGGCGCGTCTGGGAGCGACTTTGGGCTATTTGCCGTCGGAAGTATATAACAGTAAGATAAAAATGGTAGGAGGCAGCTTCGACTACCTGCTGAATATATCTTCTCTTACATTCGGATACAACGAACAGCGCAGGTTCGAACTTTTGGGTATAGCGGGAGTTGAAGTCGGCTATTCCAGGGCCAATGACAATTTGGCCGGTGATAATCCGGCTGTGAAGAATGGACATGAGTTCTATTATGGTGTCCGTATGGGATTGCAGGGGAATATCCGTCTTTCACGGACACTCGATTTATTTGTCGAACCCCGAATCGGATGGTGCAACGATGGATTGGGGCATACGGAAAGTTGGAGAAACTATAAAATGGGAGGATCGGTCTTGGTGGGTCTGACCTATATGCCTGCTGCGGCGATGGGTAGGAAGATTCATTTTGACAACTTCGATAACAGCTCATTCCTCAATCATATGTTTGTCTCGTTGTCCGGTGGAATCAGTACGCTGAAAATGCCGGGGATAAAGAATACACTCAAAGGATTCGGACCGCAGTTCTCTGCCGGAATCGGTAAATGGTTCAGTCCGTCGTCGGGAGTACGCTTGTCCGGAACCGTTGGCTACAGCGATACGCCTGCCGGTAGTGCGAGCAGCTATTTCAAGCATATAGACCTGCATGCCGATTATTTGCTGAATATCAATAATATACTTTGGGGATATGACGAACAGAGGCTTTTCACTTTGATCGGTATAGCCGGTGTCAATCTGTCCGGGACAAAAGGAGTGGCGCAGACAGCCAAGTATGCACCGGGATTGGGTATCGGGCTTCAAGGAAGTTTCCGGTTGAACCGTTCCGTAGATTTGTTTGTGGAACCCCGCCTTAATGTTTATCAGAAGAGATATGCCGGTGGATGTGGTTTCGGTAGTACAGACCAGCTCGGAGAACTGAACTTCGGTGTGACGTATCACACAATAGACCGTGCAGCCCGTCCTCAGAATGGATTCTCAAGCAATCATATTGCCGACAATCTATTCATGACGTCAGGTATCGGGGCACAGTTATTCCTGAATAAGACTAATCTGAAACATCTCGCTGCATGGGGACCGCAACTTTCCGCTTCTATCGGAAAATGGTTTACTCCGTATTCCGGTCTGCGACTGGTAGGGACGGGAGGTTTCTTCTCCAATTATTTGCTTCCGACAGATATGGAGGCGGAGAGACTCAGACATATCACCGTAACCGGAGGATTGGATTATTTATGGAATATCACTTCTACCATGAGCGGATATGATCCGGAACGTATTTTTGAACTGATCGGTTCGGTAGGATTTAATCTGGCTTATACGTCGAATTCAGAGCATAAGTTCCAGCCGGGACTCAATGCGGGGGTACAGGGAGTATGGCACATCAATGATTTCTTCGGTTTGTATCTCGAACCGCAAATCCGCCTGTATCGTGATAAGTTTATCGAAGGAAATCTGGGTTTCATACAGAAGGATGTGATGGTGGGGATCAATGCCGGTTTCCATTATCGTTTTGTTCCTTATTCCAAAGCGGTCAATCGCAGTGTGTTTGAGAAAGATGACAAACGGTATTTCATATCGGGAGCATTGGGCGTAAGCAGTCTGCTGGTTGCCAATCGGGATTTGGTAAAGAATATGGGGGTGGAAGCTAAGGGTAGTATCGGAAAATGGTATACTCCGCTTTCTGCATGGCGTGTGAACGGAACAATCATGTATAAGGCGAAAACACCGGATAAGTTGAATCTTCATTATGCTGGGTTAGGAATGGATTATATGATGAGTCTCGCTACTTTGGCGAAGGGATATAGCCGGGATCATGTGATAGATGTTGTTCCTTTTGTCGGAGTGACAGCCGGATTGGTACGTCGTAGAGGTGAATTTAAAGCAGTTCCGGGAATTGACACCGGTGCGCAAGTCAAACTGAAACTGGGCTCTTCCCTCGATTTCTATGTGGAACCCAAAGTAGGCATTCGCACGGACACGTATGATGGTATGGATCAGGGAAGACCCGACCGCGTTGCTTCTATGGTGGGAGGATTGATTTACAAGTTTAAAATGCCTACCTTTAAATAAAGTTTGCATTCTACTTACAAAAATACAGCTGTATATTCGATAAAAACAAATTCAAGAGTGAAAGTTTTGTCGCTCTTTACTTGATTTTGCCTGCTGACTGTTATCTTTGTTTCAAAATAATAGTGGAGTAGGATAAGGGGATTTCATTTTTCGTTCGTACTAATAATAGTACTACAAAAAAGAAAACTATGAAGATTCGAATATGCATATTGATTATTATATGGGGGATATTATATCCGGAGTATCTGAGCTCGCAGGAATCCCCTTACGTATTCCGCCAGATCGGAGTTGTCGAAGGATTACCGGATAACTATGTAAAAAGCGTTTTTCCCATTTCCGACGGACGTATCGGGGTGAGAAGCACTGTGTTGCTAAGCCTGTATGACGGTGCGAACTATTCAAATTTTCCTTTCAATATTCATGGCGAATATTCGATAGCATATAACCATATTATTCCCGAACAATATATTGATGCCGACAAACGTTTGTGGATGAAAGAACGTAAAAGCCTGCGCGTTTTTGATTTGACTACCGAACAGTATATCTATAATGTAGATTCGCTGTTTCTTCAGTTCGGGCTGAAAGATAGGGTGGAGGATCTGATTATTGATTCCGAGAAGCGTTATTGGTTTCTCACGCCGGGATCTTCTGTCTATACGTATGATACGGAAACGAAATCGGCAGAACTGGTTTGCAGGAATGATGAGTTTATGGAATACTATGGAGGATTACTCGGAGTAGAAAGTCATGGAAAATACAGTTGGATGGTTCATCAGAAAGGGGCTATCCGTTGCTACGATTTAGAAAAGAAACGTTTCGTGCATCAATTTGATTTCCTGAAAGACCAACTGAAACCGGATGACCGTGTGGTTTTGAAGATACTCGATAATGGTGACTTTTGGTTGATGTGGGATCGTGGAGTAGGCTATTATGATGTCTATAATAAAAAATGGAACCAAATTTCAGGTATCCAACTCGGACACTATTCATGGTTTACTTCTATGGACGTGGATAAAGGCGGAAATGCATGGGTAGGAACCGTTATCGATGGATTTTATGTAATTGATATGCATAATTTCTCCGTAACTCACACATTGGATATACCTTTGTTGTCAGGCAACAGAGTGAGAAATGCAGTTCAGAGCATTTATTGCGATCATGAGAATAATTCCGTCTGGATGGGGCTTTACAATCAGGGAATGTGCTATTACCATCCCAGCATGAACAAGATAATGCTGTGTAATAAGAAAATGATTCGCGGAGACTGGAAAGGAGAGGAGATCCGTTGTATGTTGGAGACTTCGAAAGGCGAGATTCTTATGGGAACCACTTCGGGACTGTATCGTTACGAACCGGCAACACGGAGCTTGAACAGGCTATATAATGAATTCAATCAAAAGAATTGCCGTGTCCTCTACGAAGACAAAGAAAACCGTATCTGGGTGGGGACCTATCATGACGGATTATATTGTATAGAACACGGGAAAGTAAGATCTTATGACTATCCGGACACGGATTATCAGAATGAGTTGGATTTCAGTAATATACGTGTTATGGTTGAGGATCCTTCCGGACGGTTGTGGGTGAGTATATACGGAGGTGTAGGCTTGTTCAATCCGGAGAATGGGCAGATAAAACTATTATCCGAACAGTTTCCCGAGTTGAAGAAATATAAAGTAGCCAATGCGTTGGCTATTGACGACCGGTCCCGATTGGTAGTGGGTAGCGATAATGGCTTGTATATCTATGATCCTGCAAAAAATACAATCTGGATATCCGAACAGGATGGACAAGCCAATTCAATCTTTAATCAAGGAAGTATGAAGTATAACCAGATATTGAAAGATCATGAAGGTACTTTATGGTTTGCTACCCAATACGGTTTGAATGTCCTTACCCATCATGGGCAAAGTTATACATTGGGTAAAGAAGAAGGCTTGTCACAAGCTATCCTGAATGTGGTGGAAGATAAAAATCATGATATATGGATATCGACAGTCACTTCTATCTATAAGATAAAAGTAGACCGTAAGACAGATAAATACAGTTTTCATGTTGTCAGTTATTTGTCCGAAGATGAGATCCGGCAGGATGATTTATATAGCTTTCCTTCTCTGATAACCCGTGACAATCAACTCTTCTTAGGCTTGATGAATGGATTTATTGTCTTTTCTCCTGAGAATATGGTTGATAACCAATGCCTCAATCGGCCTTTATTCACTTCATTCCGCCTGTTCAATGTTCCGGTAGTGTCGGGAGAGGAATATAATGGGCGCATATTGTTTGACAAAGCATTGAGTTATTCGGATGCAGTGCAATTGGAATATGATGAGAATTATGTAACACTTGAATTTTCGGGACTGAACTTCTCTAATCCTTCTCAGACTTCTTTTCGTTATCAGTTGGAAGGCTTTGATAAAGAATGGATTGAAACATCGTTTGAGAATGGACAGGGACGTGTTGTGTATAATAATCTTCCGTCTGGCGAATATGTTTTCCGTGTGTCCGCAGCCGGAAACGACCGGATATGGGGACCGGAGTCTGAATTCAGAATTGTGATTCATCCTCCGTTTTGGGATACATTGGCTGCCCGCATCCTCTATGCCGTTTTGGGTATTTTGTTGGTCTTCGGTCTTATTTATGTGATTAACCGCCGTAATCGGCAGAAGATGATCCGTATGCAAGAAGAGGAAGCTTTGAGGCAGAGAGAAGAATTGGACCAGATGAAATTCCGTTTCTTTACCAATATCAGTCATGAGCTGCGTACTCCGCTGACACTGATTATCACTCCGTTGGATATGATGATACGCCGTTTGACGGATGAGACGATGAAAAAGCAACTGAATACAATTTATAAGAATGCTCAAAACCTTTTGTCATTGGTAAATCAATTACTGGATTTTCGTAAACTTGAAATGAAGGGTGAGAGATTGCATTTGATGAATGGCGATATGGAGGAGTTTATTGTTTCTGCCTACAATAATTTTATGCCGATGGCTGTAGAGAAGCATCTTAACTTTGTAAACCAGTCGGAACACAGAGCGCTTTATATGTTTTTCGATCGGGATAAAGTACATAAAATTGTAAATAATCTCTTGTCCAATGCCTTTAAGTACACTCCGGAGGGAGGAACCGTGAACTTATTACTTGCGACGGAGGAAGTGGAAGGGAGAAACTATGTGAGAATATCGGTATCCGACACAGGAATCGGAATATCCGAGTCCGATCTTCCCTACATCTTTGACCGTTTCTATCAGGTTGGCAATGAAGGGGATGAAAAGATAGGCAGTGGTATCGGACTCCATCTGGTCAGGGAATATGTGAATATTCACGGTGGGCGTATAAAGGTTGACAGTCAGATGGATCGCGGGTCGGTCTTCACCGTTTGGTTACCTATGGATTTGACACCTGAACCGGATGAGCTGCCGGATGAAATAACTGATATGGAATCGACGGGTATGAAAGAAAAGGAAACCGTTGTATCTGCGTCAGATGAGAATATAAAGAAATTGTTGTTGGTAGAAGATAATCAAGAGTTCCGTACTTTCCTGAAAGAGCAGTTGGAGGATTTTTATCGGATAGTGGAAGCGGCGGATGGTGAAGAAGGGGAAAGAAAGGCGATTGAAGAAAATCCCGATCTCATTATCAGTGATATCATGATGCCGAAAGTGGATGGTATCGAACTTTGCCGCCGAATCAAGACGAACGTGCAGACATCCCATATACCTGTGATATTATTGACAGCCCGTACTGCCGATGATATCAAGATAAACAGCTACGAAGTAGGAGCCGACTCTTATATGTCGAAACCTTTCAACTTTGATATGCTGATGGTACGCATTGAGAAGTTGATAGAACAGCAGGAAAGGAGGAAACAGGAATTCCGTAAGAATATAGAAGTAAATCCGAGTGCTATCACAATTACTTCCGTAGACGAGCAATTGATACAGAAATGCTTGGAATACATAGAAAAGAACATGGACAATCCGGAATATGGTGTAGAGGAGTTGAGTGGCGATTTGGGGATGGTACGCATGAGTCTTTATCGTAAGCTTCAATCCATAACCGGACATACCCCGACGGACTTTATCCGCAGTATCCGTTTGAAACGGGCAGCGCAATTATTGCAAGGAAGCCGATTGCCGATCATCGAAATAGCGAATCGGGTAGGATTCAGCTCTTCCAGTTATTTCTCGAAGTGTTTTAAAGAAATGTTTGGGATGTTGCCTAAGCAATATGCAGAAGAGACTGGAAAAAAAGAATGACATTATAGTTACGTTTATTAGTTTAATTATTACATTTGTGCCAATTTATAATAAATAGTGATATGAAAGTATTAGTTTTAATTTCATTGGTAGGAGGTTTGTTGTTGTCCTCTTGCGGAGGTAGTTCAAAAAATAGTGCGAACAGTCAGGAAGTAAATCCGGCAGATACAATTTATCTGGGTGATTTACGTGAGAAGTTTGCAGGGGATAGTATTTTCTTTAAAGTAGTGGCTCCGGATCTGATGTTGATGGATTATCAATATTTCTGGGCAGCGACGGAATCGGATGCAATAGAAAAAGGTCTGACGAAAGAATATTATAAGCGCGTCAAGAAAGAAATCACCGAAACAAATGAGGCCATTAAAAAAGGTGTCATGAAAGGTGCGGATGTGAAACGTATTCCGGATTTTCAGGCTGCGCAGTAAAGCAAATACCAGAGATAATCTGCATCTGTGGCGAATCATGCCACAGACTTATGCAAAGTACAGAACAGGGGAGTCGCCAAATGTAACGGCCTCCCCTTTTTTTGTTACTATGAAACCTGCATTTATGCCGATGGAATGGGGATATTTTGCAAAAAAACACGCTTGTTACCATAGTTTTGTTTTCTGTTACTTTTGTGCTATTTGTTTTTAAAACTTGTTTTTACTTTTGTAACATCGTTAAACGGATAAATTTAATGCCATGAGTAAACAACAAGCTACATTTGACGACTTCTTTTCAGAGTGCTACCTGAAATATCGGGAGCATATCAAAAACTATATCGCTCTTCGTATTTGCCGTCCGTATGAAGCGGAAGATTTGGCACAGGATGTTTTTGTCCGCTTGTGGGAATACAGAATGTTTGTAAAACCTGACACTGTCTGGTCTTTGCTTTTTACGATTGCCCGTAATATTGTGACTGATCAGATACGCCGTTATTATAAGCAGGAAGATTTTGTTGCTTATATATATAATAAGGTGAACGACTCTGATAGAAACACGACGGAGGATGTAATCTGTTATCGTGAACTGAAAGAAAAGCATGAGGAGGTGGTGAAAAGTCTTCCTGCCAAGCGCCGCCGGATTTACGAGTTGAGTTTTAATCATGAGCTATCTTGTCCTGCTATTGCAGGAAAATTGTCTTTGTCTCCTCGTACGGTAGAGTGTCAGTTATTGTTGGCGCGTAAGACTGTACGTGGTTGTTTGCGGAATGAATTTTCCCAAGTCGGTTAAATACCGTCTCGGAATAAAGCATATTAACTTTAATAATTTAATAGTATTATGGAAATTAAATCCAAATTCTTATGTAGTAGAGGAGTTGCATTGGCTTTTGCCATATTGCTGGGTGGTTCACCCGGTGTATTGCTCTATGCGAATGATTCTGTAGAAGAGAGTTTGACTGTAGCCCAGACAGGACGTACTATCAAAGGACTTGTTACAGATGTGAATGGCGAACCGCTGATTGGTTGTAATGTAGTGGTTGTAGGAAGTAATGCAGGAGTAATTACCGACATCGACGGTCGGTTTGCATTGAACGTGCCTGCGGATGCTAAGCAAATAAAGATTAGCTATATCGGTTATGTAGACCAGATTATTACTCTTCATGACCGTTCGGATTTTAAGGTTGTACTGAAAGAAGATAATAATGCATTGGATGAAGTGGTGGTTGTTGGTTACGGTACACAAAAGAAAGCTACTTTGACGGGTGCGGTAGAACAAGTAAGTAGTAAGGTTTTGGAAAGTCGTGCCATCACCAATGTTGGTGCAGCTTTACAAGGAGCTACTCCGGGTTTGGTTGTTACCCGTTCCAGCTCACGTCCGGGTAATGAAGGATTGAATTTCCAGATTCGTGGTGCGACATCTGTAAATGGTGGGAAAGTCTTGATTATAGTGGATGGAGTCCCTACACTGAATGATGCCTCTTTCCAGAATCTGAATCCGGATGATATAGAAAGTATCAGTGTGTTGAAAGATGGTTCTGCTTCTATTTACGGTGCTAAGGCTGCCAACGGTGTGATTCTGGTAACAACGAAAAAAGGTAAGGGAAAGGTGACAGTAGACTATAATTTCAATATGCGTTTCACGACTAACGGTATCATGGCTTTCTCTCCAAGTATGGAGGAATATGCTACTATGTGGATTGAAGCGAATAAAGAACAGAAAACAAAAGACTGGTGGAACTGGACTTCTGAAGAGAATATGTTGAAAATGCAACAGGGAATCTCCGGTATTTATCATACGAATGCTAAAGACTGGGGATATGATCTCTTCATCGGAGATGCCAATCGTTTGGAGGAGATGTTTGCACGTCGTTTTTCTTATCAGCATAATTTAAGTTTATCAGGTTCTAATGAGAAAACAGATTATCGTATATCTTTAGCATATGCAGATAATCAGGCAAACTTGGCGACAGCGTATGATGGCCAAAAACAGTTGAATCTGCGTTTAAATTATGGAATCAGACTTACTGACTGGTTTAAATTGGAAACATCGGCTAGTATGATTAAGACTGACACTGAGTCACCTTCTGCCGGTATTGATACATCTTTATATGGAAACGAACCTCCGTTTTTCCCTGCTAAAAATCCCTATGGGCAGTGGTATGCCAATTTTGGTAAAGTAGGAGACCGTCAACCTGTAGCTGCAACCTCTGATGGCGGGCGTGACGAACGCATGAACTTGACTACTCGCGTTGATGTGAAAGCCATTGTTGATATTTGGAAAGGAATCAGTTTTGAAGGTATGGCTTCATTCCCAAATGAAGAATATCGTCGTGACCGTTATGTGATTCCTGTACAGACATATGATTGGTTTGGAAATCCTGCCGATAAAGTTGTGAGCAATACAAATCAGTCATTGATTTATCCGACAGATGTATTGAATATTAAGGATATTCATAATCCTGCTTATTTGATGCAGGCCAATAATATGCAATATCAGTATTATTCTGCCTTACTGAAATACAAACGTACTTTTGCGAAAGTGCATAATGTTGAGGCGATGGCTGGTATCAATGCTGAAAAGTGGGTACAGAAAAAGATGGTAACAGCCCGTGAGAAGATGGAAGATACAGGTGTGTATGATTTGAATCTTGCTTCCGGTGCACAAGGAAATGGAGGAGGTAAGACCCACAACGGTTCTTACTCTTACATTATGAAGTTGAATTATAATTATGCTGAAAAGTATTTGATTGAATTGATCGGACGTCGTGACGGAAATTCTAAGTTCGCAAAGGGACATAAATTTAAAAACTTTGTTTCGGTATCCGGAGGTTGGGTCTTTACGGAAGAGAACTTTTTAAAAGCTATTACTCCTGTTGTTAATTTTGGAAAATTACGTCTCAGCTACGGTAACTCCGGAAATGATGCGGGATTGGGAGATTTTGACTATTTAGTTGCTGTAACACAAGGAAGTACTGTCTTTGGTTATTCTCCTGCAGCACAGGTAAGTACTGGTTTGGGGAATAATGGTATTATCAGTCTTGATCGTACGTGGGAACGGGTAGAGCAGAAAAATGTTGGTATTGACTTGCACTTTTTCAATAGTCGCCTGACTACTTCTTTCGACTACTTCATTAAAGATAATATCGGTATGCTGTCGGAAGTCACTTATCCCGGTGTACTGGGAGGCAAATCTCCGAAAACCAATAGTGGACATCTGAATGTAAAAGGTTGGGAATTTACTATCGGATGGCGTGATCAGATTAAAGACTTCTCTTATTATGCTAATTTCAATATCGGAGATACTAAAAGCAAATTGGAAGAACTGACGGGAGCAGACGGATATGGAGCAGGAGTGAATAAGACTGTCAATGGTTATCCTTTGAATGCATTCTTCCTTTATCGTACAGATGGATACTTTAAGGATCAAGCGGAAGTAGACCGTTATTATGCGTTGTATGCCGAGCAGGTAGGAGCACTAAATAATGTAGGAAAGGGAACGGTTGCCGAACTTCGTCCCGGTGATACTAAACGTCTTGACTTGAACGGTGATTATAAGATTACTGATCTTGGTAATGCCGATAGCGACCTTCAGTATATTGGAGATGCCAATCCGCATTTTGTATATGGTCTTACAGTTGGCGCATCGTGGAAAGGTATTGATGTCAGCGCAATGTTTCAAGGAGTTGCCAAACAATATATTATGCGTAATGACTGGATGGCTTATCCTTTCCGTACAATCTATACAAACCAGAATCCGACTTTTCTCGGACAAACTTGGACGGAAGATCATAAAGATGCCAGATATCCGCGTCTGACAAATAATACAAACCGCTCTGCCTGGAATTACCAGAATAACGACTTCATGTTGCAGAATAGTCGTTATATCCGTCTGAAGACATTGGTGGTAGGATACACATTGCCACAGATATGGACACGTAAAGTGAAATTGGAGAAAGTCCGTCTTTATTTCTCAGGTAACGACCTTTGGGAGGCTACTAGTATTCGTGACGGTTTTGACCCGGAAATGGGTTCCGCTTCCAATACGAGCGGATATCCTTTTGCCCGTACTTGGTCATTCGGACTTAATATTACTTTATAATCAACCTAAGATATAGACTATTGTATGAAAAAGATAACTTATATATTGGCTTGTGCTTGCATGATGGGATTAACTTCTTGTGCAGATACATTCCTTGATTTAGAACCGTTGGATTCAAGAACTGATGCGGTTTATTTTAAAAAACCGGAACATTTCCGTGAGTTTGCAAATGGATTTTACGGACAGCTGCTTGGCTGGCGCTCGGGTATAATGGAACACATGGACCTGCAGTCTGATTTAGTAAACAGCCGTAATGGAAACCAAGCTTATTTGGGATATGGTACATTGACCCTCGGTTATGATGATGCCCGTTGGGACCATTATAATAACATACGTACTTGTAACATATTGCTTCAACGTGGGGAAGCGTATAGTGGTAACCAGAGTGAAATTGATCCCTATCTTGGCGAAGCGTATTTCTTTCGTGCTTATAACTATTTTTACCTGTTGAAATATTTTGGAGGCGTGCCTATTATTACAGTTCCTCTCGATACGGATTCACCGGAATTGCAAAAACCGCGTAACAGCCGTTATGAGGTAGCGGACCTGATACTTAGTGACCTTCAAAATGCTATCAGCAGATTGCCAAAAGAGCAGAACATTGCTACGTCGGATAAAGGACATATAAGTGAGCAAGGGGCAAAAGCATTTAAGGCTCGTGTGTTGCTGTATGAAGCTACTTGGCGCAAATACAATAAAACATCTACCGATTATGAAGGCTCTGCAGGTCCGAAAAGTGATCAGGTAAATGAGTTTTTGGAGGAGTCAATATCTCTTTCTAAAGATGTATTGGATGATGAGGTTTTTAGAATTTGGAACCATAATAACGAACTTGATAATTTGAGCAGTCGTTATCTTTTCTGTTTGGAAGATGGAAGTCAGACAGGAGGTTATGGAAAAGATAGCAATAAAGAGTTTATTATTTACTCTGTTTTTGACCGTGTTCTGAATGCAGGTGCATTTTCCTTGAATAATGAAATGAATTATATTTATCCTACCCGTAAGTTTATTGATATGTTTGTGTGCACCAACGGAATGCCGACAACTAATAATGAACAGTTTAAAGGATATCAGAATGTTACAGATGAGTATCAGAATTGTGATTATCGCCTGATGGCATATGTAGGAGGTCCGGCCGAATCTATTGGTAGCACTTCAGGGTATGGTGACCAGAAGTTCCGTAACCCTATTGTGGGTGATAAAAAAGAATCAGCCAATTATCCGGTACTGCGCTTGGCGGAAGTCTGCTTGAATTATGCGGAAGCTATAATGGAACGTTATGGTGAAATAACGGATGCCCAACTAGGGATATCAATAAATAAGTTGCGTGATCGTGCCGGAGTGGCTCATCTTACCAATGCATTGGTAGAGAAGATTAAAAAACAACTTAATTCAGAAAAGGAGCTTTCAGAGATTATGTTGGACGAGATTCGTCGTGAACGTACTGTAGAGCTTTATATGGAAGGTTTCCGGTATGATGATTTGAAACGTTGGGGAATCTTGGAAGAAACGTTGAATCAGTCCCGTTTGGGAAGAGTAGTCGGAGAAGCAGGATATAGCACTCCGTTTAAAGATGCATCTGGAAATCCAACTTCGAAGTACGATGCTAAATCGTATGTTTATGGTGAGGAAACAGTAATAACAGGAGATGGAAAAGAACATGCTTGTGTTGTGATTTCTCCTAAGGCTAATAGTACTGTACGTAAAGCACATTATCTTTGGCCGATACCTCAACACCAGATTAATCTGAATCCGAATTTAAAACAGAATCCGGGATATTAATTAGCCGAGATCTAATAATCTATTAATTAAAAATAGGATATATGAAACATTTATTGAGAAATATGATTGGAATATTTGCGGTAACATTGTTTGTGTTGCTGTTCTATGCTTGCGAACAAGATCCGCAGATAAAAAAATATGAATATCCGATGCCGGAAGTATCCGGAATGTCACCGAATATCGGATATGTTTCTTCACAAGTAGTTATTACCGGAACAAATTTCGGTGATCGTACGGAACCTGTGAAAGTTTTTTTCGGAAGTGTACTAACGACGAAAGTATTGATGTGTAAAAATAATCGCATTGTAGTGGAAGTGCCGGACGGAGCTGCAAGCGGTGACGTAACAATGCAAATCTGGACGAATGATGTGGGTGTAATAGGTCAATACAAAGTGTTGCCTACACCATACGTGCACTCCGTTGTCTCTGATAATCCTTTGGGAACAGGAGTAGCGGAAGAGGATGATGTAGTAACGATTACCGGTGAAAATTTCGGAACGGATGTTAATGACATTGAAGTTAGTTTTAACGGGACATCAGCTAAGGAAATACGATTGGTGGATGAGTCTACCATCGAAGCTGTCACTCCCAGAAATTGGGTTTCCGGTAATGTGGTTATTACAATTCGCGGATATGCTATGACAGGAAATGCATTGTTTAATCCTAATGCAAAAGGTGACGTGACTTCTGTTTATCTGAAAAACTATAAACAGCCGTTTGCTAAAGCGAGTGAAGAAAGTTGGAAGAATGGTGAATGGTGGACACCTGCCGATTGGATACAGAATGCGGTGTCTTTTAACGCAGATGGTAGTACGACTGTTTCCGGAATGCAATATAAGGCGGCGGAAGGATATACGCTGGCCTTCCAACACGGCTGGAATAAGAAGCAATATGCTAACGGTAAGATGTACCAACAAGTTAAATTACGTCCGGGGACGTACAGATTGGAAGTGACCTATGCCTATACGAAAGTACTCGACGGAAATTTTGTGGCAGCATTTATTGTAAAAGGAACGGAAGAAAATGATATCCCGGATACTGATCAGGTTGCAACTTTGGATGGTACGAAAGGTGTGTATGCTTCATATAAGACTTCAACAGTTGATGGTGCTTCAGGGCAACTCGTGACTGCTTCGTTCAATTTGGAGGGAGAGACTGATGTGCTGATTGGCTTCCTTACTACAATGAATAGTGGTGCTAATTCTTATTTCAAAATAACAGAAGTGAAGTTGGTTCTTGAGTAAAAATATAAAAAGCAACAAGTATGAAGAAGATATATAATTATATACTGCCGGTTTTGTTTACGGTATTTGCTGCATCGTGCGACGGGGATGATGAAGAAGTCATCCGTATGCAGAATCAGGATCCTGTCGTGACGGTGACATCCGTTTCGGATGCAGTTGGTTACGTGGGAAATGAATTTACTATTTACGGGACAAATTTTGGCATAATCGCAAATGATGTGGAGGTATTTGTCGGCAATACGAAATTGCAACTCATCTCTTGTGAAGATGAAGAACTGACCGTAAGAGTTCCGGAGGGTACCACTGCCGGGCGTATCTCCGTAGTAGTTTACGGGCAACGTGTAGATACGCAATTGATGTACGACGTACTCGGGGTTCCGGGTATTAGGACGGTGATTCCTTCGTATGGTTTTGTCGGCGATGAGATTAAATTTGCCTGTGTAGACGGACCGGAGTTCGACGGACATCTCGTTGATTTCGATCAGGCTATGAAGAGAAGCCAGATGTATAAGACCCAGGAGGGCCGTGCATTACTGAAGCTTCAGGAAGGCGATACCCACCACGGTGGATGCGGACATTGCGGAGGTGACAACTAATGGCAGATGCAAAAATGTTAAAAAAAGTTCCTGTAAGAGAGCAGGATCCGAAGGTACGTGCGACAAACTTCGAGGAAGTATGTCTTGGATATAATCAGGAAGAAGCAATGGAAGAGGCACAGAGATGCCTTGGCTGTAAGAAACCGAAATGTGTAGAGGGATGTCCGGTATCCATCAATATTCCGGGATTTATCGAGCACATCAAAGAGGGCAACATGGAAGAGGCTTACAAGGTGATCGGTTTATCTTCCGCACTTCCGGCTATCTGTGGTCGTGTATGTCCGCAGGAATCCCAGTGTGAGGGACAGTGTATCCGCGGTAAGAAGGGCGAGGCTGTTTCTATCGGTAAGCTGGAGAGATTCGTTGCAGACTATGCTCTGGAGCATGATATCAAACCTGCAGGAGCAGAGGTTAAGAACGGACATAAGGTTGCAGTGATCGGTTCCGGTCCTTCCGGACTTACCTGTGCAGGTGACCTTGCAAAGGCAGGATACGATGTAACTGTATTCGAGGCTCTTCATGAGCTTGGCGGTGTTCTTGTTTACGGTATTCCGGAGTTCCGTCTTCCGAAGCAGAAGGTTGTTAAGAAAG
>ENA-OPBS01001516-OPBS01001516.1-human-gut-metagenome-genome-assembly--contig:-NODE-1516-length-17755-cov-2.947175_pt1 | contig 17755 bp, 10 predicted proteins | sample MGYA00241074_ERZ501463 | MGnify/ENA primary metagenome ERZ501463 (study PRJEB25962, sample SAMEA2042578) | human gut metagenome | biome: human gut; feature: human-associated habitat; material: faeces...
CTGGTGAGTTCGGACGTGTTATGGCATGGGCTGATGAGTTCAGAAGACTTAAGGTTCGTACAAATGCAGATACTCCTGCAGATGCTAAGAAGGCTCGTGAGCTTGGTGCAGAGGGAATCGGACTTTGCCGTACAGAGCATATGTTCTTCGATCCAGAGAGAATCGCTGCATTCCGTGAGATGATCTGCTCTGATACAGTAGAGGAGAGAGAGACAGCTCTTAACAAGATTCTTCCATATCAGCAGGGAGATTTCGAGAAATTATACGAGGCTCTTGAGGGATGCCCAGTAACAATCCGTTTCCTTGATCCACCTCTTCATGAGTTCGTTCCTACAGAGGAAGCTGACATTGAGAAGCTTGCAAAGGCTAAGAATAAGTCAGTAGAGGAAATCAAAGCTATCTGTGAGTCACTCCATGAGTTCAACCCAATGATGGGTCATAGAGGATGCCGTCTTGCAGTTACATATCCTGAGATTGCTAAGATGCAGACAAAGGCTGTTATCCGTGCAGCTATCAATGTAAAGAAAGCTCATCCAGACTGGGATATCGAGCCTGAGATCATGATCCCATTAGTATGTGAGATCAAAGAGCTTAAGTTCGTTAAGAAGATTGTAGTTGAGACAGCTGATGCTGAGATCGCTGCTGCAAATGCTGACATCAAGTACCATGTTGGTACAATGATCGAGATCCCAAGAGCTGCTCTTACAGCTGATGAGATCGCTACAGAGGCTGATTTCTTCTGCTTCGGTACAAACGACCTTACACAGATGACATTCGGATTCTCTCGTGATGATGCAGGTAAGTTCCTTAACGCTTACTATGACAACAAGATTTTCGAGAACGATCCATTTGCTAAGCTTGACCAGACAGGTGTTGGTAAATTAATGGAGACAGCTATTAAGCTTGGAAAGCCAGTTAATCCTAACCTTCACGTTGGTATCTGTGGAGAGCACGGTGGAGATCCTTCATCAGTTGAGTTCTGCCACAAGATTGGACTTGACTATGTTTCATGTTCACCATTCCGTGTACCAATCGCTCGTCTTGCTGCAGCACAGGCTGCTATTGCAGAGCAGGCAAAATAGACAAAGGTTCTAATTTAAAAGTCTATATATAATTTATGCAAGGGAAAGTATTTAGTACTTTCCCTTGTTTTTTATTGCCAATCTGCATTTCACACCATAAAAACTACATTTCGCGCCAAGAGTATAGATTTTAGGCATTATATGTTGCATAATTAGTACTAGAAATACAAGTATATGTGATATGAATAGGGAACAAAGCACAGATACGATGTAGGTACTAAGGTATGGAGAACACATTTATGATTATAAAAAAGAAGAACATCCGTACAATTGTGATAACCTGTGCATTGCTAGGTATCATAATATTCAGCATTCACAGCTACAATGTATATATGAGAGTCCAGAGAGGAAAAACATCATGCAGATAGAAGATAAAGATAATAGATAGAAGATAATAGGATATAGAAGATTATCAATAAAAAAAGCTATGAGAGCCCGGTTAAAGGCTTTCATAGCTTTTATTTTTATGAGTGAGCACGAAGCTGTTCATTGACATATGTCTGGATATAATAATTATCCTCAGGCATCTGGCAGCCGACGATATATGTTCCCTCATTATTTGAGCAGCGGATTACATATCCCTCCAATACTGAGTGGTCAGCAAGCGCAAAGTCCTCTATCGAGATAGTGACCTTCGCTCCTTTATGATCCACGAAATAAGGATCCTTTGTCAAAAATGCAAAGCCGTTTGCACTTATATTGTCAAGAGTTCCTTTGAATGTGGTGTCTGTTCCTTTAAGCTTGATAGTGCAATTGTTTGATAAATCCATGCGAGGGTATTTCCTACGGTTCAAGATTTCAGGCTGTGTATTGACTGTTATCACAAGGTCATCTGTGATTGTGAGATCCTTCCAGCAGTACATTACATTGCCAACTGTAACATACAGATTGCAAGGTCTGGATGAGTCTACAGATAAGCCGCCTGATACAAGCTTAAGACTGTTTTCGCCAACAGCCTTTACTTCGCAATGGAACTCGTTGCCGGTCTGTACATCTGTCAGGATCACTTTGGCCTTCATACCCGGGCGGATATCATCAAGTCCCATAAATCCACCAACTCCGAGCTCGTGCATGAGAGATTGGATAACAGTCTCGATATTATTGATATTTGTTGCACTTTCATCATATTTACTGAGCATCTTGCGGCTTATCGCGTCAGAGGCATCGATACATGAGGTCATGGTTTCTACGATGTCAGATACCTTTTCCATATTGTCGACAAGCTGCTGGTTAGATGCTTCAACCTCTTGCATTGCGGTGTCGATTTCACGGATATGGCTTCCAAGCTTATGGGAATCCTTTGTAATCTTCTCTACATTTTCACCGGTCTGCATTACCTTCTCAAGAGTGAGCTGGATGAGACGGAGCGTTTCTTCAATGGATGAGGTCATCTTTCCGGAAATCTCGTCAAGCCGTGAGAGCGCCTCACTGATCTGACCGGATGAATTTCTTGTCTCAGTGCTTAAAGTACGGATTTGTTCGGCAACAACAGCAAAGCCCTTACCTGCTTCGCCTGCACGCGCAGCCTCGATAGAAGCGTTAAGAGCGAGGAGATTTGTCTGGTTTGAAATATTATCAATTGTTCCGGTTTCATTTTTAACCATCTCAAATTCATCTCTGAATGTAGTCAGGATGTTTTCAACCTCTGTAGAAAGCTCAGACATAGTTTTTGATGTTTGGGCAAGACCTTCAAGGTCCTCAGAGCTGACCTTTGCATGCTTGCCTGATTCAGTTGTCAGGGAAACCATATCGTTTATCATGGCTGCAACATTCTCAACCTGTGAGCTTATATCGGTAGTCATTTCCTGGGAAGAAGCAGTGTGGGACTGAAGCTGCTTGTTATTTCCGGTAAGCTTATTCATTCCATCAACGACAACATCTGAGCCATGCTTGTTTTCAGAAGCAAGCTCACGGACCACGGTTATACCGTCCATTATAGTGTTGCAAGCGGTTTTAACCTGCTCAACTGTCGTGACAACGCGATTCAAATCAGACTTTATGCTCTCGGTGAGTGCAGCATCGGACTCAGTCAGGTGACGCACCGACATGATATAGCCTATGTAACAAAGCAAAAGACATGCTATCTGAAGCTGAAAGTTTTTATGATCTATAGCAGTGTTCTGACCCAGCACAAATATGTGAAATGCAATACTTGCTATAAGGCTTAGCATATTTGCAACGGCGCAGTAAATCATGAATTTCTCATCTTTAAATATTACAATAAGGCTGATTATCGGAAGTATGTAGGTGAATGCAATCGGTGAGGTTGTCGTACACAAAAGAAATACGTAAAAAATACCATATCCGATGACGAATGCTAGCCTGTACCGGTCATTATCCTTCCCCTTCTTTTTTAGAAGTATGTCACCACACACGAAAGGCAGCCAGCATAAAATAACAAAAATGATATAATTACTGACAGAATAAGCGCCATTTACTGTGTCGGTACCATAATTTGCGGTCAGCAATATAGCAAAAACAAGCCATAATCTGCGGGCCTTGATATTCGCCTTTGCTTTAAAAATTTTTTCATCGTAACCCATATGAATTCTCCTGATTTGAAATAATATAGCTTTATTTTACTATCATAGTACTATAATTACAAGGCATACTTAAGAATTTGAATGTATTTTGAATGTATAATTATGGTATTGTTTCTAAGTCTAAACTTTAATTGTTTTTTGCCTGTCAATCCGCTATACTAAAATTAACTATATACTTACAGGAGGGCATAAAGCATGAACATACTTCTGATTAACGGAAGCCCAAAAGGCAAACGAAGCAATTCGTTAAGGCTTGCAAACAGCTTTATAGAAGGCTTCAAAGAAGGATATAAGAGCAAAAATGAAGCTATATCCATTGATGAAATGCATGTAGCCTCAATGAATGTAGGAGCATGTAAGGGCTGTTTTGCATGCTGGCAGAAGACACCGGGGGTGTGCTGCATAAATGACGATATGCAGACTGTTATTGGGAAAATGCTTGAAGCGGATATTGTTGTGTGGTCGTTTCCTCTGTACTATTTTAGTGTGCCGGGAATACTAAAGAATTTGATCGATCGACAACTTCCTATGAGTCTTCCTTTTATGAGTACAAGGCAGGATGGATATGGAAGTGGCAGTCATGAAGCCAGATATGATATGGAAGGCAAAAGGCATGTGCTAATCTCTACCTGTGGCTTTTATTCTGCAGAGGGAAATTATGACAGTGTACTTCGGATGTTTGACCATTTCCTTGGAAAAGGGCATTATACAACCATATTTTGTGGTCAGGGGGAGCTGTTTCGTGTAAAAGAGCTGTCAAAGAGGACTGACGAATATCTGGCTACGGTAAAAAGTGCCGGGGCAGAATATGCCATCACAGGAAAAATATCTGAAAAAACAGAAGTGACGCTCCATACTCTTTTATATCCAAGGGATGTATTTGAAAGTATGGCGGATGCCAGCTGGGAAATCAGCAGGACAACAGGAGAAAAGGAAGCGGATGACCTTGTTTTCACCAGACAGATGGCTGCATTATACAATAAGGATACCTATGACGGAAAGGAACGCGTGCTTGAGATATGCTATACCGATTTGAAGCATACATACCAAATAAAGCTTGATGATAAAGGTAGTGAGGTGCTTACTGACCAAAGCCTTGCCGCGACTACACGCATAGATACGCCTTTTACGGTATGGTCGGCTATTTCCCGAGGCGAGATAGGTGGCGCAGAGGCATTGGGAAAGCAGATGTATACGGTGACAGGTGATTTTTCCTTGATGGTAAACTGGGATAAATTTTTTGGAAGTACATCGGCAGTCAAAGAGGCAGAAAAAACATCACAAGGTGTGGAGGTACAGAAAAATCCATCCATGATGACAATGCTCATACCATGGATTACGTTTTGGATAGCAGTTTCTGTCAATACTGAAAAGGGTTCTGTGATTGCTCTTTTGGTGGCATCCGCTATACCTTTTATTATGAGAAAACATAAATTTGTAATATGGGATCAGCTCTCAATTGTTGCTGTTGCTATACTTTCTGCGATTGCAAGCCTGACAGGAGCAGGTGACATATCAACAGATATCGGATATCTGGTGTTTGGGCTGTTCTGGCTGGTTTCATGCCTGACAAAGGAGCCTTTATGCGCAACATATGTGAAATACAATTATGGCGGTGAAGCCGCACATAAAAATCCTCTCTTTATGAAGACGAATTATATACTTGCGGCGGCATGGGGAGTATTATACGTGTTGACAGCAGTGTGGACATTTCTGCTGAAAAAGGCAGGTGTTGGAGCTGCACTTATTGTCGTAAACAATCTGATGCCTGTATTGATGGGTATATTTACCGGATGGTTTGAAAAATGGTATCCTGCAAGGCTCGCAAGAGGCTCAAAAAAGCAGTAATTCGTAAGATTTTTTTAATATTTTATGTATTCTATTTACTTTAGGTGGATAGAAGAGTACTCTTTAGAAAACGTACTCATAGTAGTGCTTGTAAATAAAAGAAAGAGGTATATCATAATGAAGAAAAAACTGATTACAATTGTAATAGGAGCTATGCTTTGCGCCGGCTTGTTTGCAGGCTGCGGACAGAGCGATACAAAGCAGGATAAGGCAGCTGGCACTGAAAGTGCAAAGCAGGCTGATACCAAGGATGAAGGTGAAAAGGGCTCACAGGAAGAGAAGGAGCTTACAGGAACAATTGATGACATAAAGGACTTCATGTTTGTAGTGACTGATGACAAGGATACACCATACAGCTTTAACTTCGATGAGAAGCCTGACGGACTTGAGAGTGTCGCAAGTGGAGACAAGGTGACTGTAAAGTATACAGGTACTATTTCAGAGGTGGATCCGTTTGAGGGAAAGATAATATCTGTTGAGAAGGCAGAATAAGGACAATAATTTTAGATTGTATTTTGACTGTTAATCCGCTATACTATAGCTAAGTATAGTGGATTATTTTTGTGGAGGCTTTTATGGCAAATACTTTGAAGTTACCGGTTGGAATTGAAAATTTTGAGGAAATTCGTAAACTGGGTTTCTATTATATTGACAAGACAAGGCTTATAGAACAGCTTTTACAGGGATGGGGAAAGGTGACTCTTTTTACACGTCCAAGGCGTTTTGGAAAGACACTCAATATGAGTATGCTTAGGAGCTTTTTTGAAATAGGAATGGACAAATCTTTGTTTGACGGCTTATATATTTCTGGCAACAAAGTACTTTGTGATGAGCATATGGGTAAGTATCCTGTCATATTTCTTTCATTCAAGGGTGTGGATGGTTTAGACTTTATTACGGCAAGACGTATGCTGTGTGCTATTTTAAAGGATGAGCTTGACAGACATTACTATTTGAAGACCAGTGCTGTATTGACTGATGAGGATAGAATACTGTTTACAAAGATGCTTCATGGGCAGGATGACAATATTGAGGATAGTATACGAATGCTTTCAAAGCTGTTGTATAAGCACTATGGTCAGAAAGTGGTTATTCTCATAGATGAGTATGATGTTCCGCTCGACAAGGCATTTCAGAATGGCTACTACAAGGAGATGGTTTCTCTCATCAGAGGGCTTTTCGGGCAGGCGCTCAAGACCAATGAGTTTTTACAGTTTGCGGTGCTCACGGGCTGCCTTCGCGTGTCAAAGGAGAGCATTTTTACAGGGCTCAATAACTTTGAAATCAATTCTATTGTGGATATTGACCATGATGAGCAGTTTGGCTTTACTGATGATGAGGTCATGAAACTTCTTTCTGATTATGACAGGAGCGAGAGGTACCCGGACGTAAAGGAATGGTATGACGGTTATCATTTTGGTAATGCGGATATTTATTGTCCATGGGATGTGATAAATTTTGCCAAGAAGCTTGTTTTAGATCCGTCAGCCAGACCGAGTGCGTTCTGGATTAACAGCAGTGGCAATGATATGGTGAAGCGCTTTGTGGACAAGGCTGATCAGACCACGAGAGATGAGATTGAGAAGCTCGTGGCAGGTGGATTTGTGGAGAAGCAGCTTCGGCTTGATCTGACCTATGATGAGATTGACAATACGATTGACAATCTGTGGAGTGTGCTCTTTACTACAGGCTATCTCACCAAAATCGGAGAGGTCAAGGTGCCTGACAGTGAGAGCTATGCCTATAAGCTTGTGATTCCTAATAAAGAGGTGCGTGAGGTGTTTATTCTCCAAATTCAGGAGTGGTTCAAGGCTGTTGTTGCAAAAGATGATGATACTATGAAGCTTTTATCAAGGGCAATTCTGGATAAAGATGAGAAACAGATTGCCAGGCAGCTAAACATCGTGATGAGCCGCATGATAAGTATACTCGATACAAAGGCGCCTGATGCTATGAAGGAGAATTTCTATCATGGCTTACTTCTTGGTCTGCTTCGAGGCAGCAATCCGGACTGGCTTATCAAGTCGAATCGTGAGTCGGGAGATGGTTTTAGCGATATTTTAATCATGCCGGAGGATCCTGATGCGGGCATCGTTATAGAGGTGAAGTATGCTAAGGAGATGAAGGAACTTGACGCAGCGTGCGAGGCTGCGATAACGCAGATTAAGGACAAGCGCTATGATGAGACTCTGCGTGATGAGGACCGGTGTGATATTTTAGCCTATGGCATTGCTTTTTGCAGGAAACGGTGCAGGGTGGTCGGAGAGAAATTTTAAATTGGCTGTAATCGTTGCTGGTCACACTGTTAGGTGTGAACAGTAACTATCTGGGATGTTGCATCCGGTAATGAAAAATATATTGCTTTCGTAGTCAAAGTATGTTACGATACTCCATGGTTACAAATTACAGTGACAGTTATTATATCATTTAAACAAAAGAAAGGTAGGAGAATAGTTATGAGCGACAACTTCAATATGTATGATCAGGCGAATCAGCAGGGCAATCCAAATATACCGCCTATGCCGCCGATGGAGGAAAAGAAGGGAATGTCAATTGCATCTATGGTGCTTGGTATTATCGGTCTGGTATTCTGGTGTATTCCAATCCTTGGCGGACCTATTGGTATTGTAGGACTTATCCTCGGTATCGTAGGCAGGAAAAAGGGTGGAAGGGGCATGGCAACCGCTGGTATTGTTATGTCAATTATTACCATCGTACTTGCAGTTATCAATGCTATTGCTGGTGTTTATCTGCAAACATCAAATGTCTTGAACCAGTTATAATCACATAACAGGTGATATCTTTAATTGCATTTTATTTTTTAATCCGCTATGCCAGAGGTTGGTATAGCGGATTTTTAGATTCAATTATCATTGTATTAAAATAAAAAAGTACGTATTAGGAAAGGTGGAAAATAAAATGAAAAAACGAATAATTAATTATAGACTTAAGATTGACAATCTGCTTGCCAATCCTGATAAGATATCAAAAGAAGAGTGGAAGAAAATACTGCAGGAACACCTGACACAAATAGCCTTCTTCCAGCATGAGCGCCTCGTGCACCTCATAGTGACAGTAACCTTTGCCATACTCACCATGATGTCAATAATTGCATCCATCATGATAAGCAACCCAATGCTTCTTGTACTTACACTGTTATTCCTAGTGCTGTTGGTGCCATATATCATGCACTACTATACACTGGAAAATGAAGTGCAGAAGATGTATAACCAATATGATGAGATTTTGAAGCATTTAAAATAAGGGAACATCTGTACATAAAAAAGTGGAAAGTTACCAAAGACAGAACCCGGCGCAGCCGGGGCTTTTTGCCCTTGCCCGCATATACGAAGCTGCTTAGAGTCTGTAGAATTGCATACGAAAACCAACAACGCCCATGCATGAATGCATGGGCGAATTTTTTACTTCTTAAGCTTCTTCTGTGCCGTAGAAAGCATCAGCTTAATACGGTTCAGCTGGTTCACCTCAGAAGCACCCGGATCATAATCGATAGCCACGATATTGGCATCCGGATGATCATGTCTGATTCTCTTTATAACTCCCTTACCCACAATATGGTTCGGTAAGCATGCAAAAGGCTGTGCACAGATGATGTTTGTGACGCCCTCATTGATGAGCTCAAGCATCTCACCTGTCAAAAACCAGCCCTCACCGGTCTGATTACCGCAAGAAACGATAGGAGAAGCATACTCTGCGAGATCCTGCACGTGAGCGGTTGGCTCAAAATGCTTGCTCTTAGCCAGCTCATCCCTTGCATCCTTTCTGAGCCACTCGAAGAAGGCGATAAGTCGGTTGTTCATAAACTTAGCTTTCTTAGAAGCTCCGAGATAGTCAGCCTTGAAATTCGTGTTGTAGCAGCAGTAGAGTAAGAAATCAGTCAGATCAGGCACTACAGCCTCGGCTCCTTCAGCTTCGAGCAGGTCAACCACATAGTTGTTTGCAGCAGGCAGAAATTTGACGAGAATCTCACTGACCACGCCGACACGCGGCTTAACCTCATCTGTCATAGGCAGATTGTCGAAATCCCTTATGATTTCGCGGCACATCTTTTTGTATTTCTTGTGAGAGAGCATCTTTGTGTTGCCGACAAAGTCGATGACTCTCTTTTTCCACTTCTCATGGAGTGCATTGGCACTTCCCGGCTCTTTCTCATAAGGACGTACCCTGTAGAGACAGCGCATAAAGATATCGCCAAACTCAAGTGCATACAGTCCGTGCTGGATAAGGCTTGGAGTAAACTTAAAGCCCGGGTTTTTCTCGAGACCAACCATGTTGATTGAGATAACAGGCACATCAGGATATCCGGCCTTTTCGAGGGCTCTTCGGATAAAGCCGATGTAGTTTGTTGCACGGCATCCACCACCTGTCTGTGAGATGAGGATGGCTGTGTGTGTCATATCATAGTTGCCTGATTTGACGGCTGCCATAATCTGTCCCACGACGATGAGTGAAGGGTAGCAGGCATCGTTGTTTACGAACTTAAGTCCCACGTCCACACATTCCCTTGCAGGGATATCCGGTATGACCATATTGTAGCCGGCTGCCTTAAAGGCTGGCACGAGAAGGTCAAAGTGTATAGGTGACATCTGAGGGCAGATGATGGTGTAGTTGTCCTTTTTCATCTGCTCGGTGAATACAACACGCTCGTAGTTAGATGGTTTTAAGTCACGCTTTTCATGCTTGGTTTCCTTGACTCTTATGGCGGCAAGGAGCGAGCGGATACGGATTCTTGCTGCGCCCAGGTTGTTTACCTCGTCGATCTTCAGGCAGGTGTATATCTTGCCTGAGCCTGTCAGTATATCATTTACACAGTCGGTTGTGACAGCATCGAGACCACAGCCAAACGAGTTGAGCTGGATTAAGTCAAGGTCATCACGGGTCTTTACAAAGTTGGCTGCTGAGTACAGTCTGGTGTGGTACATCCACTGATCCATGACGATGAGAGGTCTCTCAAGCTCGCCCAGATGGGATACGGAGTCCTCTGTCAGCACACAGATGCCATAGCTTGTGATGAGCTCAGGGATACCGTGGTTGATTTCCGGGTCCACATGGTACGGACGGCCTGCGAGCACGATTCCGCGACGTCCGGTGTCCTCCATGTAGTCGAGCACTTCCTCGCCCTTTCGCTGTATCTCAAGCCTTGTCATGGCAAGCTCCTTCCAGCCTGCGGCAACTGCATCACGAATCTGTGACTCAGGCAGGTTGAAATCACCCTTTGAGAAGGTGGCTACGAGCTGCTGTGAGATAGTTTCCTCACTCTCAAATGACATAAACGGATTTATGAATTTAACCTCGCCTGAGGTAATCTCGTCCACGTTGTTTTTGATATTCTCAGAGTATGATGTGACAATAGGGCAGTTGTAGTGATTGTTTGCATCAGGAAACTCCTTGCGCTCATATGGCACTGCCGGGTAGAAAATAAAATCTACATTTTGTTTTATGAGCCAGCTTATATGACCATGTGTTAGCTTTGCAGGGTAGCACTCTGACTCACTTGGGATGGAGTCGATACCCATCTCATAAATCTTTCTGGTAGACTGTGGTGACAGCACTACAGAAAAGCCAAGACGTTTGAAAAATGTAGCCCAGAACGGATAGTTCTCGTACATATTCAAGGCTCTTGGGATGCCGACTGTACCGTGTGGCGCATCCTTTGGGTCAAGTGGCTCATAGTCAAATATACGCTTGTTCTTGTATTCAAAAAGATTTGGGATGTTATCCTTGTTCTTCTCCTTGCCCAGACCCTTTTCACAGCGGTTTCCGGTGATGTACTGTCTGTTGTCGGAGAATTTGTTTATAGTTAAAAGACAGTGGTTTGTACAGCCCTGACAGCGTGCGAGCTTTGTGGTGTAGGTGAGCTCGTTTATCTGGTCGATTGTGAGCATTGTTGTCTTGTAATCAGCCTCATGGCGTTCGCGTGCGATGAGTGCGGCACCAAAGGCACCCATAATACCTGCGATGTCAGGCCTTGTGGCATGTACACCTGCTATTTTTTCAAAGCTTCTAAGAACGGCATCATTGTAGAATGTACCACCCTGGACTACGATATTTTCACCGAGGTCGCTTGCGTCAGACAGCTTGATAACCTTGAAAAGTGCATTCTTTATTACCGAGTAGGCAAGTCCTGCTGATATATCTGCGACAGATGCGCCCTCCTTCTGGGCCTGCTTTACCTTTGAGTTCATGAAAACCGTACATCTGGTTCCGAGGTCGATAGGATTTTTTGCAAAAAGGGCTTCCTTTGCAAAATCCTGAACTGAGTAGTTTAAGGACTTTGCGAAGGTCTCAATAAATGAGCCGCAGCCTGAAGAGCAGGCCTCGTTGAGCTGTACTGAGTCGACTGTCTGGTTCTTTATCTTGATGCACTTCATGTCCTGTCCACCGATATCGAGGATACAGTCTACCTTTGGGTCGAAGAATGCTGCTGCGTAGTAGTGGGCTACAGTCTCAACTTCGCCGTCGTCCAATTTTAAAGCTGCCTTTAATAAAGCCTCTCCGTAGCCTGTAGAGCAGGAGTGTACGATGTGTGCATCCTCAGGAAGCTTTGCGTAAATCTCCTGGATGGAGCGGATGGCTGTCGCGAGAGGGCTTCCGTTGTTGTTACTGTAGAATGAGTATAAAAGGTCTCCGTCCTCACTTACGAGAGCGATTTTGGTGGTGGTTGAGCCCGCATCTATTCCGAGATAGCAGTTGCCCCTGTATGTAGAAAGGTCACCGGTCTTTACGTGATTGTTGCCGTGACGTGTTGTAAATTCATCGTAATCAGCCTGATCCTTAAAAAGAGGCTCCATACGTGCTACCTCAAATTCCATCTTTATGCCGTTTGAGAGGCGGTCGATTAAGGATGAGAGTGTGGTGACAGAGTTGTCTTTATAGTTTAATGCAGAGCCTATTGCTGCAAACAGATGAGAGTTCTCAGGAACGATAGTGTGCTCGTCATCGAGATTTAAGGTTCTGATAAATGCTGATTTAAGTTCTGACAAAAAGTGCAGAGGACCGCCAAGGAAAGCAACATGTCCCTTGATTGGCTTACCGCAGGCGAGACCACTGATGGTCTGGTTTACCACGGCCTGAAAGATTGAAGCGGATAAATCCTCACGTGTGGCTCCCTCATTGATGAGAGGCTGGATATCTGTTTTGGCAAATACTCCACAGCGGGCTGCGATAGGGTAGATGGCCTTGTAGCTTTTTGCGTATTCATTTAGTCCTGTAGCGTCTGTCTGGATGAGAGAAGCCATCTGGTCGATAAATGAGCCTGTACCGCCGGCACATATGCCGTTCATACGCTGTTCCACGTTGCCGCCCTCGAAGTATATGATTTTGGCATCCTCGCCACCTAGCTCTATTGCCACATCGGTCTGTGGAGCATAGTGTGTGAGTGCGGTAGATACAGCTATAACCTCCTGTACGAATGGCACCTCAAGGTGCTTTGCAAGAGTGAGTCCGCCGGAGCCTGTTATCATAGGACAAACTGAAAGGTCACCTGTCTTGTCGTAGGCCTTTCTGATAAGGGACTCAAGTGTCTCCTGTATATTTGCAAAATGACGCTCATAATCGGAAAAGAGGATATTGTCATCGGCATCAAGAAGTGCAATCTTGACGGTTGTTGAGCCGATATCAATGCCCAACTTATGTAAGCTGTTATTTTCCATAGTGGTTCCTCCATAATGTATTACTTATATGTTTTTATATATCTTTCTTCTTATTAAAATATATAATTGTTCTATTATCAAAACAGAGATTATTATACGACAGATATCGACAAATTACAATGACTATAATTATAAAGAATTTGTGAATAATTCGCAGTCTCGTTGACAAAGTATGATTTAACTATCATAATAAATTTTGTAATAACCGCTGCCCTTTGCACTATAGTGTAAAAGGCAGCAATAATATGACAGGAGGATGCAGATACGTGGTTTTATTGCATCGTGATGTAACCACTGCTTGTCACATAATGGTGTGAGCAGCAGTGAAATGAACCATGTCTGCTAAAATGTATGAACTGGCTTAACAAACTAGAACAAAAATATGGAAGTAAAGCGATTCCGAATATCACTAGAATATTTATCGCTGCGAATCTGATAGGCAGTGTGCTGCTTTTGACAAAGGGAGATGTTGTCCTTTATTATCTGCAGTTTTCAGCCTCTGCTATTTTGCACGGACAGGTATGGCGTCTTATAAGCTGGATTTTTGTGCCGAGCGGCAGCATATCATTTTTACAGCTTTTATTTATATTCTGTCTGTGGACGCTTGGAGACAGCATGGAGTCATATCTTGGCTCTTTTAGGATGAATGTGTACTTTTTCGGAGGCTTTTTGCTGTATGATATAGTAGGAATGCTTGCATTTGCAGTGACACATGTATCCATCAATCTGACTATGTACTATATACTTATAGCTATGTATCTGATGCTTGGTCTTTTGATGCCGGAGGCAGAGGTGAGGCTTTACTTTGTGCTTCCTATAAAGATGAAGTGGATGGTGCTTGTTTACTTCGTGATGTTTGCATATGATGTGTATACCTATATGAGCTTTGGATGGCAGATTGGATTGGCATACGGCTCAGAAATCGTACTTGCACTTATAAATCTGTTGGTATTCATTTATGGCTGCAAGCACAGGCTCTCATTCAGACAGAATATGCACCAGAAGAGGAGAAAGGCTCAGTTTAAGGCTCAGTTTTCCGAACCTCGCCCGGGAAGTGGCATCTCACGTCACAAGTGCTATATATGCGGCAGAACGGAATTGTCAAATCCTGAATTAACATTCAGATACTGCTCGAAGTGCACCGGCAACAAGGAATACTGTCAGGATCATCTGTTTACACATACGCACGTATAATATACATGTACTACTTTTTCTAATTCATTGACAAAGTAAACTGATGAATTTATAATGGACACAGTATTATTTTCGGAGGATCATTTATGGAGAACGAGGCAACAGTTTCGAAAAATTTTATTGAACAGATTATTGAGAAGGACTTGGCTGAGGGTCATTGCAAGACTGTAAAGACCAGATTCCCACCAGAGCCAAACGGTTATTTGCATATCGGCCATGCGAAGTCTATTCTTTTAAACTATGGACTGGCAAAGAAGTATGACGGACAGTTCAATCTCAGGTTTGATGATACAAACCCTACCAAGGAGCGTCTGGAGTTTGTAGAGTCTATCGAGGCCGATGTTAAGTGGCTTGGTGCTGACTGGGCTGACAGGAAGTTTTTTGCATCCAATTACTTCGACAAGATGTATGAGTGTGCAGTAGGACTGATAAAGAAGGGAAAGGCATATGTATCTGATCTGACACCTGATGAGATAAGAGAGTATAGAGGTACACTCACAGAGGCCGGCAAGGAGGATCCATACTCAAAGAGAAGTGTTGAGGAAAACTTAGACCTTTTTGAGCGCATGAAAAACGGTGAGTTTGAGGATGGCACAAAGGTGCTTCGTGCGAGAATTGACATGAGCTCTTCAAACATCAATATGAGAGATCCGATTCTTTACCGTGTGGCTCATATGACACATCACAATACAGGTGATAAATGGTGTGTATATCCTATGTATGATTTTGCTCATCCTATAGAGGATGCTATTGAGGGCATCACACATTCTATATGTACTCTTGAGTTTGAAGACCACAGACCGCTGTATGATTGGGTGGTTATTGAATGTGGATTTAAGAATTCTCCAGAGGAGTCGCCAAAGCAGATTGAGTTTGCAAAGCTCTATCTGACTAATGTTGTAACAGGAAAGAGATATATCAAGCGTCTTGTTGAGGACGGTATCGTTGATGGCTGGGATGACCCGAGGCTTGTTTCTATAGCAGCGCTCAGACGCAGGGGCTTCACACCGGAGTCTATCCAGAATTTTGTTGATCTGTGTGGTATATCAAAAGCTAACAGCTCTGTTGACTACGCTATGCTTGAGTACTGTATCCGAGAGGATTTAAAGGCTAAGCGCCCTCGTATGATGGCTGTGCTTGATCCGGTCAAGGTGATTATCGACAATTACCCTGAGGGACAGGTTGAGTATCTTGAAGTGGACAATAACGTGGAGAATCCTGAGCTTGGAAAGAGAAAAGTTCCTTTCACCAGAGAGCTTTATGTGGAGAGAGATGACTTCATGGAGGAGCCACCGAAGAAGTATTTCCGTATGTTCCCTGGCAATGAGGTGCGTTTCATGAATGCTTATTTTGTGAAGTGCAATAGCTGTGTGAAGGACGAAAACGGCAATATTACAGAGATTCACTGTACATATGATCCGGCATCAAAGGGTGGCAACAGTCCTGATGGCAGAAAGGTCAAGGGAACTATCCACTGGGTTTCAGCCGAGTATGGAAAGCAGGTAACTGTACGTCTTTACGAGAATATCGTAAATGAAGAGCTTGGAGTGTACAATGAGGACGGAAGCTTAAATCTTAATCCTAATTCACTCACAGTGCTTGATAACTGTGTAGTGGAGCCGGAGCTTATGAGTGCCAAGGCTTATGACAGCTTCCAGTTTGTCAGAAATGGCTTCTTCTGCGCGGATTGCAAGGACTCAAAGGATGGACAGCCTGTATTTAACAGAATCGTCTCATTAAAGAGCTCATTCAAGCTTCCGACAGCTAAATAGTTTTTGACTAAAAATAAACAGAAGAGAAGAATAGAGGTAAAATATGGATTTAAAGTCAGGTATTGACAAATTCGGTTTAAATCCTGAAGACATAAATGATCTGTATGATGAGGATAAAGCAGCTGCCACCGGGGATGCTCCGGTGGCAGCTGCTGTTCAGACAGAGGATGAAACGGATTTTGTTTTTGCAAAGAATATAACATGTCCGGTGTGTGATCAGAGTTTTCAAACACTGACGGTACGGACATCAAAGATCAGGTTTGCTGGCTCTGATGATGATTTCAGACCGGTTTACAAGGGAATTGATACAATAAAGTATGGTGTCACATCGTGTCCGCATTGTGGTTATAGTGCGATGAATGGCGACTTTGTACATGTATCGAGTACACAGATAAGGCTGCTTAAGGAGCAGGTTGCTGCCAAATTTAAGCCCGGCAGCAAGTCGGTGCCTTTGTTATATTCGTATGATGAGGCAATAGACAGATTTAAGCTGGCACTTTTTTCAGCGATTGTTAAAAGGGCTATGTATAGTGAAAAGGCATATATTTGTCTTAAGCTATCCTGGCTTTATCGCGGCTTGATCGAACAGCTTACGGCTGATGGTATCTCAACGGAAAGCAAAGAGCTTGTAAATGCACAAAAGGCAGAAAAATATTATTATAAGCAGGCTCTTGATGGAATGACAAGAGCGGTTGCGACTGAGCATTTCCCTATATGTGGTATGAATCAGGATACGGTTGATTTGCTTTTGGCTCAGATGAATTATAAGCTTGACCATTGGGATGTGGCTTCAAAGCTCATTGCAAGGGTGCTTATATCAAAAAGTGCTTCTAGACACATTAAGGATAAGGCACTTGATTTAAAGAATGAAATTATTAAAAAAATAAGAGATGTGAAATAATTGCTGTTATTTCACATCTCTTTTTCTTTTATTGGTTGTAACAATTAATTGTTTTTCTTGTTCTCAAGCTCAAGAAGCTTCATTGCACGAACCTTGAGTGGCAGACCAAACAGTGTGATGAAGCCGTCTGCATCATGGTGATCATATAAATCTCCTGTAGTAAAGCTTGCAAGAGACTCACTGTAGAGTGAATATGGTGAAGTAGTGCCGGCCTTGATGATATTGCCTTTATATAATTTGAATTTAACTTCTCCGGTTACATATTCCTGTGTTGACTCTACGAAAGCCTGGATTGCTTCACGAAGTGGTGTGAACCATTTTCCTTCGTATACTACCTGAGCGAGCTTGTTGCCCATTTCTTTTTTGACCTCCATTGTGGCACGGTCAAGGCAGAGCTCCTCGAGCTGGTCATGTGCCTCCATGAGGATTGTTCCACCAGGAGTCTCATATACACCACGTGATTTCATGCCTACTACACGGTTCTCAACGATATCGATGATGCCGATGCCGTGCTTGCCACCGAGACGGTTGAGTTCTCTGATGATGTCTGCTACCTTCATCTTTTTGCCGTTGACAGATGTAGGAACACCCTTCTCAAATGTCATTGTAACATACTCACCCTCGTCAGGAGCGTGCTCAGGTGTGACACTTAATACGAGCAGATGGTCATAGTTTGGCTCCTGTGAAGGATCCTCAAGCTCAAGTCCCTCATGGCTGATGTGCCAGAGGTTTCTGTCACGGC
>ENA-OPBS01001523-OPBS01001523.1-human-gut-metagenome-genome-assembly--contig:-NODE-1523-length-17701-cov-2.431883_pt1 | contig 17701 bp, 13 predicted proteins | sample MGYA00241074_ERZ501463 | MGnify/ENA primary metagenome ERZ501463 (study PRJEB25962, sample SAMEA2042578) | human gut metagenome | biome: human gut; feature: human-associated habitat; material: faeces...
TTTGTGGTCTTGGACAGTTTATTTTTCATTTGAATGGACAGAAAGTTGCAGATCATGAGCTGGATCCAGGATGGACAAATTATGACAAGAAGATTCAATATGTGAAATTTGATATTACAGATCTGGTGCATACGGGAAAAAATGTGCTTGGAGCAGAAGTGGGGAACGGATGGTTTATAAAAGAGGATGAACATTATACTTTTAGCTTTCAAGCATTTATGCCTCCAAACCCGAATCCGTATAAACCATTTGGGAATGAATTGGTATTTGCAGTGAAACTGATTTTAAACTATGTAGATGGAACCGCGGAAACGCTCTTTGCTGATGAAACTTTCAAAGTAAAGGAACATCCGGTTACAATGAGTAATGTATACGGTTCAGAAACTTATTGTGCGGAATTGAATCAAAAAGGATGGAATCGAATAGATTTTGATGATTCCGAATGGAAAAATGCAGTTGTTGTGACAGAACAGGATGCTCCTAAGGGAGAGCTTATAGAACAGTTTCAGCCGGCAATCAAGGTGATCTGTAGTTATTCAGCAAAATATGTACATACAGTATCAGGAAGGGATATTTATGATCTTGGTCAGAATGTTTCAGGTATGCTGAAGCTTTCGTATCGAGGAAAAAAAGGTGATGTGATTTATATTTATCCAGCGGAAAAGCTGAATGAAGCCGGAAATGTCGATCAGGTTGCGAAGAACTGGGTGACGGTTGGAAACTGCATCACATGTATTGTTGGAGAAGATGATACATGGCAGGACTATCGTATGCGATTCACTTATTTTGCAGGAAGATATTTTGCTGTAGAAAAGAGTAGTGAATCAGCAGAAATAAAAGATATTATAGGCGAATCAATTTCCAGTGCATGGAAAACAGACGGAACATTTCACTGTGATGATACAAGATATGTACAGATTTATGATTTAGTAGAGAAAGCGGTAGAGGCTAATATGGTCAGTATCCATACAGACTGTCCAACAATTGAACGTTTTGCATGGCAAGAGCCGAATCATCTGATGGCACCATCTATCATGTATATGAAAGATGGCCGGAAATTATGGGAAAAGTTCTTTATGGATATGCGTATAGATCAACTTACAGAGGAAGATTATTTTATGGATCTCAAAGGAAATAAATATTTTCCAGGAGCAGGTCTGATTCCATCACAGGCACCGTGTTATATACATAATGTTCTTCCAGTACCTGGAATGGGGAGCTTTTTTGACATTATTCCGTGGGGGAGTTCAGGAATCTTAGGGGTCAAATGGCATTATCTTTTTTACGGAGATAAAAAGGTGATTGCTGATAATTATGAAATGGGCAAAAGATATCTGGAGCACCTTAAGACAAAGCAGAATGAAGATGGTTTTATCAATCACGGACTTGGTGATTGGGGAAATCCAGATAATCAGCTTGCAAGAGAAAATGTTGAGACAGCCTTTCTTTATGCCGATGCGATAACACTCGCGGAATTTGCTGAAATCCTTGGAAAAGAAGAGGATGAAGCTGGGTTCCTTCAATTTGCAGAGGGCGTGAAAGAGAATTATAATCGAAGACTGCTTGTACAGAACGAGAGTGGAAAATGGTGCTATCGAAGTTTTGAACACAAAGAAAAGATTGTAATGACACAGGCATGCGAGGCTCTTCCACTTTACTGGGGAATGGTGCCGGAAGAAAAGATAGAGGATGTTATTGATTCGTTCCGTCAGACACTTATTGAAAAACAGTCTTTTGCATCAGGAGAAGTAGGGCTTCCGTATATTATTCAGACAGCAAGCCGTTATGGAATGAATGCTTTGATTTGCTCCTTTATTACAAGACCAGAACATCCATCCTATTATGCATTTGTAAAAAATGGTCTGACAACATTAGGTGAATACTGGGAAGAAAACCCAAGAAGCCATTGTCATGATATGATGGGACATATTATTGAATGGTATTATAATGGAATTGCAGGAATCAAGCCGCTGAAACCTGGCTTCAAAAAAGTACTTATCAAGCCGTATCTTCCGGAAAGCATGAATGAAATGTCATGTAAATATGACTCTGTTAATGGAAAAATCATTGTTTCTATGAGAAGAGACGATGGAAAGATACGGCTTGATGTAAAGGCTGATGAAAGAATCGATGTGGAAATTGATAAGACTTTTATTGCGTAAAATAATTTCCCGCAAGCTCGATCAGTGTCCGCGCCGGCTTGCTGATATAATGTCCCTTGCGATATGCAGCAACAATCTCCCAGGAAGGATGGTCAGGTAATTGAAAATAGGTAATTGCCTCATCTTCCGGATCCATATAATACATCGGTAAAATTCCACAGCAGATATTTTCATGGATCATGGAGATGATCGCATGGTTATTTGAAGTCTCGAACAGAACATTAGGGGTGAATCCGGCATTTTTAAAAATGGAATCAACGCTCTCCCGGATGGTAGAGATTTTCTGCGTTGAGATAGATTTCGCCGGCAGGGGTTGGGTGCCAGTCAGTCCGGGAACGGTAGAATAGCGGAGTGCCGAGCTCTTTTTCCAGCTTGAGAAGCTGCTGGTTGAGGGCAGACTGGGTGATGAATAGCTTTTCGGCTGCATGGGTAATATTTTGTTCTTCTGCAATTTTTAAAATATATTCAATCTGTTTTAAATCCATAGGAATAACCTTTCTACTGATTCTGTGAATGAGTCTTTACATTTCTATTTCCAGTATAATTCGACCGATATGGAATGACAAGAAAAACTATTAAAAAAATTAAGAGAAGTAGAAAAACAATGAATTTTACTTATTAATAGTAAGAGCGTATGATAAAGCTATAAAGAACAGCAAAGAAAAATGAAACATTTCTTGCTAAGCGAAAAGGAGGAATCATTCGTGGCTAAGCGACTTCTTGTAAAAGTGAATGAAGCAGACAATGTTGCAATTGCAGTGAAAGAAATCAAAGCCGGAACACAGGTTTCAGAAGATCTGGTTACCCGTCAGGATATTCCACAGGCTCATAAAGTAGCGCTTGAGAGAATCCCAAAGGGACAGCCGGTGATTCGTTACGGTGTTATTCTGGGGTATGCTCTGGAAGATATTGAAAAGGGAGACTGGATCAATGAATTTATGTTGGAGCTTCCGACACCACCATCTGTTGATGATATGGAGTATGGAAAAAAGATTGTAACAGATCTTCCGACACCGCCGGTAACAACATTCGAAGGATATAGGAATCCAAATGGTGGATATGCAGGAACGAGAAATATTCTTGGAATCAGCACAACGGTTCAGTGTGTAACCGGTGTACTTAATGTGGCGGTGAAGAGAATCAAAGAAGAACTGCTTCCAAAATATCCGCATGTGGATGACGTAGTTCCAATCAATCATGCGTATGGATGTGGTGTCGCAATCAATGCACCGGAGGCGAAAGTGCCGATCCGTGCTTTACGCAATCTTGTACATCATCCGAATTTTGGCGGACAGGTGATGGTTGTTGCGCTTGGATGTGAGAAATTAACAGTGGAAAAATTGCTGGACGAGGCAGATATTTCCCCGGAAAATGTAATTGTTCTTCAGGAACAGAAAGGTTTCGATGCCATGGTAAATGCCATTATGGAGATGGCAGATAAAAAACTTGCAATTCTTGATCAGAGAAGAAGAGAAACATTACCGCTTTCCGATCTTTGCATCGGTATGCAGTGTGGCGGAAGTGATGCATTTTCAGGCGTCAGCGCAAACCCATCTGCCGGATACGCAGCAGATATGCTTGTAAATGCAGGTGCAACCGTAATGTTTTCAGAAGTTACAGAAGTAAGAGATGGCGTACACTATATCGCAGAACGCTGTGTGAGCAAAGAAGTCTGCGACAAACTTGCGGCAGAGATGAAATGGTATGATCATTATCTGGAAGAGGGAAATGTTGACAGAAGCGCTAATCCAACTCCGGGAAATAAGAAAGGCGGACTTTGTAATATTGTAGAAAAAGCAATGGGATCAATTGCTAAATCAGGAAGCTCACCGATCGTAGAAGTATTATCTCCGGCAGAGCGCCCGTCAAAGAAAGGTCTTATCTATGCAGCAACACCGGCCAGTGATATTGTCTGTGGACCTTGCCAGCTTGCATCCGGTATCACACTACAGGTATTTATGACCGGAAGAGGAACACCTTATGGACTTGCAGCAGCACCGGTTATTAAAGTCTGTTCCAGAAATGAGATGAAAGAGATGTGGCAGGATCTGATCGATATCAACGCAGGTCCGGTTGCTACAGGTGAAGCACAGATCTCAGATATCGGTACAGAATTATTTAATAAAATTATTGCGGTTGCAAGCGGAAAAGATCAGAGCTTTGCAGAAAAATATAAACTCCACAATGATCTGTGCATCTTTAATCCGGCACCGATCACCTAAGATATGTTTTTGAAAAATTCTTAGTCTCCTAAAAAGAATATAGAGCTGGCCGCAGAGCGTGCTGCGGCCGGCAAATACACGAACAGAAAAAGAATCTTGTCCCAAATGCTGCGGAGAAGATTCTTTTTCTTTTTATAATAGTAGGAAATAAATTTGTTGATAAAATAGTGAAGTGCGTGATAAGGTAAAAGAAAGTGAATTATAGTCGGAGGCATTTATTATGGTTAAAATAGGAATGCTTCTCCCGGAAGAGCGGATGGTCGAACCGGCGAGAAAAATTATAGAAGAAAATCATCTGGATGTGGTCTATCTTGAGGCTGTGCATACAGTAGATGCAGTGAATAAAGCAAGAGTTGCAGTGGAAACCGGAGCTCACATTCTGGTAGCCAGAGGATATCAGGCGAAGCTGATCAAAGAATATACGAATATTCCGGTTGTTGAGATCCGTTTTCATGCACAGGAGATCGGTCTGCTCATTCAGAAAGCAAAGACGATTCTTAAGAAAGCGCACCCACATATTGCATTGATCGCATTTGAAAATATGCTCTGTGATATGTCGTATATGGAGCAGCTGTTTGATATACGACTGGATGTGATTTATCTAAAACGTATTGAAGAGGCTGAAAGCATTATTGCAGATTTTGAGGAAAGGCCGGATCTGATCATTGGTGGAGAAGGAACCTGCAGGGCAGCAGAAACGATGGGATATTCGACGCTGTTTTATCAATCCACGGGAGAATCGTTAAAAGAAGCCCTTCTTGCAGCGAAGAATGCGTCCTATGCAGCTGAAAGTGAGAAGCGTAATACTGCGCAGTTTGAAACAGTACTGGATACGTCCTTTAATGGAATTATCAAGGTGAACGCAGAAGGAAAAGTGATTGTAGTCAATAAACTGGTTGAAAATCTGTTAGGAAAGAATAGTGAAGATCTGGTTGGAAAGAGTCTGACGGAGATTCTCCCCGGAATCGATTCGCTCTTGATCGAGAATATTTTAAGCGGAAAGAGCGAAAGCTATTCCACTTCTGTTTCTGTCAGGAAAAAGACCTGGATGGCAATGATTGCACCAATCCAGTATGACAATCAGATTACAGGAGCAATTTTGTCTCTTCAGAAGCTGGCAGACAATTCAAAAAAGACCAAGGATATCCAGGGGGATATGCTGCTGCATGGATTTGCGGCGCAGACCAAATTTGAAGCTATTCAGACAGAGAATGCACAGATGCGAAAAATGCTTGAAACTGCGAAAATGTATGCCTTGTCTGAACACGCAGTTATGATTTATGGGCAGGCAGGTACAGAGGATTATCTTTTGGCAGAAGCAATTCACAATAATAGTATCCGCAAAGTGGGTCCATATGTCAGCATTAATATGCGGGGAATGGATAAAGAACATCAGATGGAAGAGCTTTTCCGAAGAGAAGCCGGAGATACAGTTTCAACTTTTGGTGCAAAGGGTGCAATGATAAAGGCAAATCACGGAACCTTATTTATTAAAGGAATCGAGCATCTGACTTTGCGTGTACAGCATCAGATTTTGCGTACAATGTTAAGCAGGGCGCAGATGAGAACAGATGCACAGCCACTTGACACGTTGGATGTAAGAATCATAGGATCATCAAAGATAAATCTGAAACATCTGGTGGAAAAGGGAGAGTTTAGCGAGGAATTATATTATATGCTGCAGAGCCTGGTACTTGAGATTCCTTCATTGAATGAACGCCCGGAGGATCTGAGAAATTGTTTTGATAAAGAATTGAAGATATATAAGGAAAAATACAACCGTCCGCTTAGCGTAACAGAAGGAGCATATAAGAAACTGCAGGAGCTGAAGTGGACCGGGAATGGAATCCAGCTACGGTCATTTTGTGAACGACTTGTTCTTACAGCCAAAAAACGCATGATTGATGAAGTCGTTCTTCAAAATTTATATGACGAACTGTTTCCGCATGTGGAAGAATCCCATGGAGAGAAGAGGATCCTTGTGTATCGTTCTCAGGAGACAGATGAACTTGAGGAGCTGCTTGAACGTTTCCACGGAAACCGAAAACTGGTGGCAGAAGAGCTCGGTATCAGCACGACAACTCTCTGGAGAAGAATGAAAAAGTATGGAATAGAAGCCAATTATGGTGGAAATGAATTACTATAGGAACAGGTAAATGCATACAGGGAGATGGTTTAAAACTGTCTCCTTTTTTGATGTGCAAAACTGTATTTTGTTATGTATAAAAATGAAGTGAGAATTTGTGTAGAATTCATAATGTTTCAAAAAATGAAAAAATAATTACATATGATGAAATAAATGGAAAGAAATTGAAATTTAAACAAATAAGAAAAAACAGAAGCGAAACATAATGAAATAAAAATGAAATACACAATTCAAAAAATGAAAACTTATGGAATCTACATAAATCAGAGCACACTCCATTGAACAATCTGTCAATGGAATCTTTGTACTCAGTTTTGTACAATAAGCATGTCAGATAGATAAGTTACCTGACCAAAGGCAAGGCAGGCAATAAGAAGCGCGCGAATTATCAAAGACGATTAGGAACAAGTTGAAATAGCAGTAATACAAAATATCAGAAATCTGAGAGGAGAAGAACAATGAAAGTTGGATTTATCGGACTTGGAATTATGGGAAAACCAATGTGCAGAAACCTTATGAAAGCAGGATATGAAGCTGTTGTATATAACAGAAGCAAGGCAAGCGTAGAAGAATTGTCAGCGGAGGGAGCACAGGCAGCAGGAAGCCCGGCAGAGGTGGCAGAGAACTGTCAGGTGATCATTACAATGCTTCCGAATTCTCCTCAGGTCAGAGAAGTCTGTTTAGGAGAAAACGGAATCGCTTCCGCAGCAAAAGAAGGAACGATCGTGATTGATATGAGTTCGATTGATCCGGTACAGTCGAAAGAAATCGGAGCAGAGCTGAACAAAAAGGGAATTGACTTAATGGATGCACCGGTCAGTGGTGGAGAGCCAAAGGCGATCGACGGAACAATTTCTGTTATGGTCGGAGGAAGCAAAGAGAACTTTGATAAGTACTATGATTTATTAATGGCAATGGCTGGATCTGTAGTGTATGTCGGAGAACTTGGATCCGGAAATGTAGCAAAGCTCGCAAATCAGGTGATTGTAGCATTGAATATTGCAGCAGTGTCTGAGGCACTGACACTTGCAGTGAAAAATGATGCAGATCCGGAGCTTGTATACAAAGCTATCCGCGGAGGTCTTGCAGGATCTACAGTGCTTGATGCAAAAGCACCAATGATGATGGCTCACAATTTCAAGCCGGGATTTCGTATTGAACTCCATATCAAAGACCTGAATAATGCACTGAATGCAGGTCATGCAGTAAATGCAGCACTTCCACTTACTTCACAGGTAATGGAGATTATGCAGTCACTTAAGGCAGACGGAAATGAAAAAGATGATCACAGTGCAATCGTAAAATATTACGAGAAGATTTCTGATACATCTGTTGAGAAAAAGAATTAAGAGAGGTAAGAACTATGAGTGAATCAACCAGAATGATGCTAGGGCTGGTGATCGGAATTGCGATAATGATCGTCCTGGTTATGAAGACGAAGGTACATACATTTATTGCATTATTGCTCGCAGCATTGATCACAGGCTTGATCGGGGGCATGCCGGTCGCAGATATCACAAATGCAGCCGGAGAAACGACAGTCGGAGTTATGACCGCTATCAAAGACGGATTTGGAAACACATTGAAAAGTACCGGTATCATAATCGGACTTGGAGTTATGATGGGTGGAATCCTGGAAGTTTCAGGAGCAGCGGAACAGCTTGCATTTACTTTCATCCGTGTAATTGGTAAGAGAAAAGAAGAATGGGCACTGGCAATCACAGGATGGGTTGTATCCATCCCGGTATTCGCAGATTCCGCAATCGTTATTTTTGCACCACTTGTAAAAGCAATGTCTTCTGTAACAGGAATCTCTGTTGTAGGACTTGCACTGTCACTGGCCTGTGGACTTCAGCTGACACACTGTCTGGTACCGCCGACACCGGGACCGCTGACAGCAGCCGGAATGCTTGGAGTTGATGTGGGACAGATGATCATGATCGGAGCAGTAATCTCTATTCCGATGCTGATTGTTGTAGTATTCTACTGTAAATATATTGGAAAGAAAATCTATCAGATTCCGAATGAAGATGGACATGGATATGAAAGAAAAGAATTCAAAAAAGAATATATCAAATCCATGGAAGAAGTTGAAAAGCTGGTAGGAGAGAAGAATCTCCCATCATTTACAGCATCTATTCTTCCGATTATCATTCCGATTGTTTTGATTTTTGTTAAAACATTCTGGGGACTGTTTGGAGCAGGTGAAGGAGTGGCAAACACAATCATCAGTCTTGTAGGTGAACCAATCTTCGCACTTGGTGTTGGAACAATCATTGCAATCTATGGACTGGTAAGAAAAGAAGATAATAAAAAAGTTATCGGTATCATGGATACAGCAATCAAAGATACAGGTATTATCATGCTGATCACAGGAGCCGGCGGTTCTCTTGGAAATGTAATCAAAGTCAGCGGTATCGGAAATGTTCTTGGAGAGACAGTTGTAGGACTTCCGCTTCCGGCAATCTTGATTCCATTTATCATTGCAGCACTGATGAGAATCGCGCTTGGATCTGCAACAGTAGCAATCACAACAGCAGCATCCCTGACAGCACCACTGATGGCAGCTATCAGTGTATCCCCAATCTTGCTCGCAGCTTCCTGTTGTGTAGGAGCAATTTCCTTCTCCTACTTCAATGACAGTGGATTCTGGGTATTCAATGGAATGTTCGGTCTGACAGAATTAAAAGATCAGGTAAGATGTAAAACAGCAGTGTCATTGATCATGGCAGGAGTTGGAATTATAGAATTACTGTTATTACAGTTTGTGTTATAAATTGAAAGGAGTTTTTTATTATGACATTCGTACCAAAGGGAATTATCCCTCCAATTATTACACCATTAACAGACGAGGGTGAAGTAAACTATCCGGTATTAAGACAGATGGTAAATCACCTGATCGACAACGGAGTTCACGGTTTGTTCCCACTTGGAACAACCGGAGAATTCTACGCATTCGATGATGATACATACAGAAAGATCCTTGAGACAGTCGTTGATGAGACAGCAGGACGTGTTCCGGTTTATGGTGGAGCAAGCCATATTACAACAAGAGGAGTTATCAGACTGGTAAAGATCTGTGAGGAGGTCGGAGTTGATGCAGTTTCCGTACTGACACCAATGTTTGTATCCCAGACACAGGATGAGTTGTACAATTACTATAAGACAATCGCAGAAAATACAACACTTCCAATCATCATGTATAACAATAAACCAAAGACAAATGTGACAATCACACCGGCAACAGTTGCAAAACTTGCTGATATTGAAAATATTGTTGCTGTAAAAGACAGTACAGGTGATATGACAAATGCTGCAGAGTATATCCGTCTGACAAGAGGAAAAGATTTCTCTGTACTGATGGGAAGAGATACTTTGATCTACGCAGCTCTTTGCTACGGAGCAACAGGAGCAATCGCATCCTGTGCAAATGTAGCACCGAGAATTGCAGCGGATATCTATGATAAATACGTTGCAGGAGATCTTGAAGGAGCTCTGGAAGCACAGTTTACATTGGCTCCGTTCCGTATTGCATGCGGTATGGGAACATTCCCGGCAGCAATCAAGGAAGGTCTCGTTCAGGAAGGAATTCCGGTAGGAAAATGCTTAGATCCGATCGGCGAACTGACACCGGAAGAGAAAGAGAAGCTGCATAAAGTACTTGCAGATATGAACCTTGTTTAAAACAAGAAGTTATTAAAAAATGTTAATAAACTAAAATTTGCTGCCATGATTTCGGTGATCGGACTGCAAGTCAATCTCCGGTCCGATCACTGAAGTAAAAATAAAAGTAGAATAGAAACAGATAGAGAAAAAGTTCGTGTATAAAAGGAGAAATTGTTATGTCTAGAATCGTAAAGATGGAAGTATATCCAGTAGCCGGAAAAGACTGCATGGAACTGAATTTAAGTGGAGCACACGCACCATACTTCACAAGAAATATTGTTGTTCTTTATGATGAGAACGGAGAGACAGGAGTTGGAGAAGTTCCGGGAGGAGAGAAGATCACAAAAGCACTTGAGGAATGTATCCCGCTTGTTGAAGGAACAAGGGTTGCTGAGTATAAGAGCACATCTTGATTCTAAGGGAGAGGAAGATGTCAGAGGAAACCAGACATTTGACCTTCGTACAGGAGTTCATGTAATTACAGCGATCGAGGCTCCATGTCTTGATCTCCTTGGAAAGCAGCTTGGTGTTCCGGTTTGTGAACTTCTCGGAGACGGACAGCAGAGAGATAAAGTAAGAATGCTTGGATATCTCTTCTTTGTAGGAGACCGTAACAAGACAGATCTTCCGTATGATTCAGAGCCGGATTCAGATTGTGTATGGTACCGTCTGCGTCACGAAGAAGCACTTACAGCAGATAAGATTGTAGAGATGGCACTTGCTACAAAAGAGAAATACGGTTTTAAAGATTTTAAACTGAAAGGAGGAGTTCTTGCAGGAAACGAAGAGATGGATGTGATCCGTGCAATGAAGAAAGCACTTCCGGACGCAAGAATCGACCTTGATCCAAATGGTGGATGGCTTCTTGAAGAAGCAGTTGAATATGTAAAGGGAATGGAAGGAATCCTTACATACTGTGAAGATCCATGCGGAGCAGAAGGTGTTTACTCAGGAAGAGAGATTATGAGTGAATTCCGCAGACGTACAGGTTTCCCGACAGCAACAAACATGATCGCTACAGACTGGAGACAGGTTGGACACTCTCTGGAATCTCAGGCAGTTGACATCATCCTTGCAGACCCACATTTCTGGACAATGAGTGGTTCTGTACGTGTAGCTCAGATGTGCCATGATTTTGGATATACATGGGGATCTCATTCAAATAACCATTTTGATATCTCCCTTGCAATGTTTACACAGGTTGGAGCAGCGGTTCCGGGAGAGTACAATGCACTGGACACACACTGGATCTGGCAGGAAGGTCTTGAGAGACTGACAAAAGAGCCACTTCAGATCGTAGACGGATGTGTAGAAGTTCCAAAGAAACCAGGACTTGGTATTGAAGTGGATCTTGAGCAGGTGAAGAAAGCACATCAGCTGTACCTTGATAACTGTCTTGGAGGAAGAGATGATGCAGTAGGAATGCAGTATCTGATTCCGGGATGGAAATTCGATCCAAAGAAACCTTGCCTTGTAAGATAAGGAGAACGACAGTGGAAAATGAAACAGAAGATTTACATTCCTCAGCCAATCGCTGCAGCGGGAGAGGACTATCTCATAGAAAAAGGCTATGAGATAGTCCGCGGCAGCGGAAAGACAGACAAAGAATCAATAAAAAATGATATTGCAGTATGTGATGCAATGATTCAGCGAACTGCAAAAGTAGACAAGGAGATACTTGAAGCAGGAAAGAACCTGAAAATCATAGCCAGACATGGGGCAGGATATGACAATCTTGACTGGAAGGCTGCGAATGAGTTAGGGATTTATACGACTTATTCACCGGACACGACGACCTTATCTGTTGCAGAATTCACTATAACGGTGATTTTAAATCTTGCAAAACGTCTGAAAGAATCCGAAGAACTGGTAAGGAATGGGGATTTTCAGAAGAAATTTTCACTGAAAGGGACCGATGTAGCAGGAAAGACACTCGGGATCATCGGTCTTGGAAAGATTGGAAAAGAGGTAGCAAGAAAGGCGGCACTGGGACTGGATATGAGAGTCATTTCCTATGTGTCGCGTCCGGAAGGGAAAGATATTCCAGAGTATATAGAAATTGTGTCCTGGGAAGAACTTTTGCAAACATCGGATTATATCAGTCTGCATGTGCCGGGAGGAGAAAAGAACCAGGGAATTATTTCAAAAAAAGAGTTTGCCATGATGAAGAAATCCGCTTCCCTGATTCAAGTTTCCAGAGGCGGCGTTGTTGATGAAGAGGCGTTAGCAGAAGCAATTAGGAACAGTCAGATCAGAGGTGCAGCAGTGGATGTGTTCTCAGAAGAACCACCCAAAAAAGACAATCCATTATTGAAACTGGAACAAGTGATTCTGACACCGCATATTGGTTCCAATACGGTGGAATGTATGGATCGGATCGCACTGGATGTGGCGGAAGATGTACATCTTGTCCTTTCCGGAGAGAATCCGAAACATCCAATTAAAAGATAGATTATGACAGAAGAGGAAAGGCAGCGGGAAAATGGAAAAAGTGACTTTAGATCCGGCAATTAAATTCGGAGCCGGGAGATACAGACAGGAAAAGAATTTACTTGAAGAGTGTGGAAAAGAAATTTCACGTTTTGGAAAGAGAGCATTTATCATTGCCGGAAACAGAGCGTGGGATGCAGTGAAAGAACGGATGATTCCGGGATTTGAGAAGGCAGGACTTGAGTATGAATTGCACCTGTATGGTGGAAAGTGTTCTTATGAAGCTGCCAGGGAATATGCTGAAAAATGCAAAGCAGAAAACTGTGATGAGGTAGTCGGAATCGGTGGCGGACTTGTTATGGATTTTGCAAAAGCAGTCGGTGAATATGCGGATACCGGAGTTGTCAACATTCCGACATCAATCGCAACCTGTGCCGCATTTACAACAATGAGTGTTATGTATACGCCGGAAGGTGCGAAGAAGGACTGCTGGAGATTCGAACATGAAGTCGATGCGGTTCTTGTAGATCTGCAAGTGATCGCAGAATGCCCAATCCGTTATGCGGCAGCCGGAATTTTGGATGCGATGGCAAAAAAAATCGAGATACAGAACGGCAAGCCGAAGATGTATCTCAGTGAAAATAAAATCGATCTGTTCAGTGCCTACAAGATGGCAGAGTATACTTACGAGGTGCTTGTAGAGTATGGTGCACAGGCAATTGAAGATATCCGTCATAAGAGACTGACAAAGGCAGTGGAAGATATCACATTTATCAATATCGCTGTAACCGGTGTGATCGCGAACATCACGAAAAGCTTCTCACAGTCAGCACTTGGTCATATGATGTATGACGGTGTGCGGACTTATTTTACAAAGGAAGCAGAGCATGCGCTGCATGGAGAAATCGTGGCAGTGGCACTGTTTACACAGCTTTATTACAATAAATTAAGTGAAGATAAAGAGGCACTTCGTCTGTTCATGAAAGGGATGGACATGCCATTAACTTTGCAGGAGCTTGGAATCGAGCCGACGCAGAAGAATCTTGATATTCTGGAAGCGTATCTGATTGATTCTCCTTATGTAGAGCAGTCAGAAGAGAGCTTTAAGCTGCTGCATGAAGCAATGAAACAGATGTGTTAAAAGAAAGGAAATAATAGAATGAAAGTAGGATTTATTGGACTTGGAATTATGGGAAAACCGATGAGCATGAACCTGTTAAAAGCAGGAAATGAGCTCGTTGTATTTGATTTTAATGAGACAGCAGTTGCAGAGGTTGTTGCAGCAGGTGCAAAGGGAGTAAAAAGCGGAGCTGAAGTAGCAGCAGAGTGTGACACAATCATCACAATGGTTCCAAACTCACCACATGTACGTGCAGCATGTCTTGGAGAAGGTGGAATTGCAGAGGCAGCAAAACCGGGAACAGTTGTAATTGATATGAGCTCTATTGATCCGGTAGAATCTAAAAAGATTGGCGCTGAGCTTGCAGAAAAAGGAATTGAACTGATGGACGCACCGGTAAGTGGTGGGGAGCCGAAGGCAATCGACGGAACACTTTCTGTTATGGTTGGTGGAAAGAAAGAGACATTTGACAAATATTATGAACTGTTGATGCAGATGGCAGGTTCTGTTGTATATGTTGGAGAACTTGGATCAGGAAATGTTGCAAAACTCGCAAATCAGGTAATCGTTGCACTGAATATCGCAGCAGTATCCGAAGCACTGACACTGGCAAAGAAAGCCGGGACAGATCCGGAGCTTGTATATCAGGCAATCCGTGGAGGTCTTGCAGGTTCTACAGTTCTTGATGCAAAGGCACCGATGATGATGGATCACAACTTCAAGCCGGGATTCCGTATTGAACTTCACATCAAAGACCTGAACAATGCGCTGAACGCTGCGCATGCAGTAAATGCATCTCTTCCGCTTACAGCAGAGATCATGGAGATCATGCAGTCCTTAAAGGCTGACGGAAATGAAAAAGATGACCACAGTGCAATTGTAAAATACTACGAAAAAGTATCTAATGTGTCTGTAGAAAGAGAAAACTAAGATTAACCATTTGTAAGAATATAAGTTATTGCCGGTCATGGGAAACTGTGGTCGGCATTTTCTATCTGAATAAAAGGTCAGGAGGAAGAACAGAATGAAATTACATATTATCGACGAGGCAGAACGTTGCCTGAAATGTAAAAAACCACTTTGTCAGCAAGGGTGTCCGATTCATACACCTATCCCACAAATCACTCAATTATTACTTGAAAACCGTTTGATGGAAGCCGGTGAAATCCTTTTTGCAAATAATCCAATGTCCGCTGTCTGCTCCACCGTATGTAACCATGAAAATCAATGTGAAGGCCATTGTGTTTTAGGAAGAAAGAGCAGTCCAATCCATTTTAGCAGTATTGAGAATTTCATTTCAGATTCTTATCTTGACAGGATGGAAGTGCCGAAAATAGAGAAAAACGGAAAGAAAGTAGCGGTGATCGGTTCAGGACCGGCAGGAATTACAGTTGCTATCAAGCTTGCATTAGCAGGTTATAAAGTAACGATTTTCGAAGAACGAAGCAAAATCGGCGGTATGCTGCAGTATGGAATTCCAGAATTCCGTCTTTCAAAATCTGTGATCGACCGATACAAAAAGAAAATGGAAGAATTGGGAATCCGGATTCGCCCGAATACCGTGATTGGAAGTGCAATCGTGATCGATAATCTGTTCCGCGACGGATACAGCAGTGTCTTTGTAGGAACAGGAGTATGGAGACCGAAGGCAATCGGAATTAAAGGAGAGAGTCTTGGAAATGTATACTTTGGGATTGATTACCTCAGAAGACCGGAGGCACATCAATTGGGAGAGAAAGTAGCTGTTATCGGTATGGGAAATGTTGCGATGGATGTAGCCAGAACTGCATTGCGTCATGGTGCAAAAGAGGTTACACTGTATGCAAGAGGAAAACGCATTTCCGCAAGCTCTCATGAGGTGTCTTATACAAAACTGGAGGGCGCAGACTTTGTGTTTGGAAAGGCAATAGAGTCGATCAATGAAGCCGGTCCGATGTTTAAAACAAGTATATTTGATGAAAACAATAAAGTGATTGGATATGAAGAAAAATTAGATCAGGTAGAAGCAGACTCTATAATCATTTGCGTGAGTCAGGCACCAAAGAATAAGCTGGTACTTACAACGGATCAGTTAAAAACGACAGAGAAGGGACTTCTTCTGACAGATGAGAACTGCATGACAACGCATGAAGGTGTTTTTGCAGCAGGAGATGTTGTACAGGGAGCGAATACGGTGGTTCATGCTGTAGAGGAAGCAAAACGGGCTGCTGAAGGGATGATTCGATATATGGAAAGGGAAGAAAATGAGTGATTTATATCTTACATTAAAAAATGGAATGAAAATGCCGCGTCTTGGTATGGGAACCTGGATGCTTGGTGAACATCTGTCAATCTACCAGCAGGAAAAGAAGGCGCTTCAGGCAGGGCTTGATGCAGGATTTACTTTAATAGATACAGCTGAAATGTATGGAAATGGACTTTCAGAGAAATTAATCGGGGATACGATCCAGGGATATTCTCGAGAAAAACTCTTTCTTGTTTCAAAGGTATATCCGCACAATGCAGGACGTCCGCAGATTTATGACAGTATTGACCAGACATTGCATAATCTTAAAACAGATTATCTGGATATGTATCTGTTGCATTGGCGCGGAAGTATTCCGTTGGAAGAAACAGTGGATGCAATGGAAGAACTGGTGAAAAAAGGCAAGATCAGAAGCTGGGGCGTATCCAATCTGGATACATCAGATATGAAAGAACTGTTTTCAGTTCCCAATGGAGATAACTGTCAGGTGGATCAGGTATTGTATCATCTGGGATCCCGTGGGATAGAGTATGATCTGATGCCCTGGCTGGAAGAACATCAGATACCGATTATGGCGTATTGCCCACTTGCACAGGCTGGAAGCCTGCAAAGAAGCTTGTTAAAGAACAAAGAAGTGCAGAAAATAGCAAAAGCTCGTGGCATTATACCGATGCAGGTACTTCTCGCATTTGTTTTTCGGAAAGACCAGGTGATTGCAATTCCAAGAAGCGGCAGAACAGAGCATGTACTTCAGAACTGGGCAGTAAAAGATGTTGTCCTTACAGACGAAGAATACGCTGCTCTTGACCGTGCATTTCCTGCACCGGAGCATAAGACCTATTTGGATATTGTATAGAATAAGCTGTGAGAAGAAGTATTGTGAAAATATAACAAAAACGCGTGGAAACGATTACATTGTCTTGAAATAAACAATGTTTGTCAACGAAATCAATGACAAAACGATGAAAAACAGAAAAAAATTAAGTGAATCTGTCTCTAGAAAAAGAAATCTCTGAATGCTATTCTGTTAGTGTAATAAAGGAAAATAAGAATAGAAATTTTAAAGAGAGTTTATAGGAGGCAGGGGAATGAGAAGAGTTTTGCAGAATCTGATCATCGCATTTACAGTTATCTTTTTGTTTACAGGCATGTTTTTATATAGAAAATCAGAATATGTGGAAGCAAGTGGACAGTATACAAGTAACATAACAATCCGTAACATTTCACCGCTTGAATTGGAAAATGTTCAGGTTAAGTTCAACGGAGCAGAAACAGTAACAATCGGGGCAATGCAGTCTGGAGAGAAAAGAGTGATTGAGATTCCGGAAGAAGCAAAACTGGCAGTTACAGTCCAGGTGAGCGGAACATCTGATCTGGCCGGAAAATTCGCCGGACATTTCAGCGGAAGAATCACAGACGGAACAGAAGCTGTGATTTATCTTGAAGAAGATATGACACTTGGAGTTTCATCGAATGTGATAGATAATTGAAGAGAACAAGACTTATAAATTTCAAAGTCTTTCATAATATGAAGAGAGTGGACAGCAGAAATTAGTTTTGCTGTCCACTCTTTTTATGATATTATGTAATTGTTCAGAGCCAAGCAAAATTTAAAAAACAGGTATAAAATGCTTGCATTTTTAAGACTGTTTTTTAAATTTTATTTGGCGGATACGCCACACCGACGAAATGCGTAGCATTTTGGAGGTT
>ENA-OPBS01001528-OPBS01001528.1-human-gut-metagenome-genome-assembly--contig:-NODE-1528-length-17660-cov-2.989946_pt1 | contig 17660 bp, 14 predicted proteins | sample MGYA00241074_ERZ501463 | MGnify/ENA primary metagenome ERZ501463 (study PRJEB25962, sample SAMEA2042578) | human gut metagenome | biome: human gut; feature: human-associated habitat; material: faeces...
CTGGAATGCAGTTTATATGAAGGATTCTTATCAAATCAAAGATTTATTATATAAGCCGGTAGAACAGCATCTGTGGTATCTGTATGCAATGATTCCGATCTATCTGGTACTTCCTTTTTTCCAGATTATGTGTAAAGGGATGAATCTTCGGATGGAACGCGCATTTCTTGTGGTGATTACGGCGGCTGTTTTGTTCAATTATATTTCCACATTTTTTGATGAAAAGATGTATTATTCCGTCCCAATGGTGGGGGACAGAATCTATTCTTATTATGTATTTATCGGATATTATATATATAAATACCGTAAGCATGTGATGAAGGAGAAAATGATTCCGGCAGGTATTTTTGTAGTATGCATGGCATTAAATTATGGGCTGACTTATGCGGTAACCTTGCAGGATGGAGAACATTATGAACGTCTGCTGGAATATGGTAATCCACTGCTTGCACTGGCAGCAGCGATGGCATTTCTTATGTTAGTACGATTGAAAAAGAGCGAATTCAATCCGTCCGAACAGGCAAAGAAGTGGATTGACAGATTTTGTGGATGTTCCTTTGGGATTTATTTGATCCATATCATGTTTCTTGATGTTTATAAGAGAAATATTAAGCCAGAGACATTTTCAGCCTGGATCATGATTCCGGTAGTGAGTGTGGGACTTGTGTTATTGTCATTTGGATGTGTCTGGCTGATTCGAAAGACGAAAACAGGACGAAAGATTATGTAGGTTTTTTTGCATATGTGGTGAGATTATGTTATTCTATAAAGGTTAAGACAATCGTTATTTGCCTGAAAGTCAATGATGCAATACACCAGTTCAGAACAGGAGGGTTAGATCATGAAATTAGATAAATTATTAGAACGCCTGGACTACACAGTAGTACAGGGAAGTGATTCTACGGAAGTAACAACACTGATCAATGATTCAAGAAAAGTGGAAGAAGGATCTGTTTTCGTGTGTATCAGCGGAGCAGTATCTGATGGACATAAATATGCAGCGGACGTTGCGGCGAAAGGTGCGGCAGCTGTTGTTGTAGAGAAAGATGTCGAAGTGCCGGAAAATGTGACTGTAATTAAGGTAGAGGATACTCGTTATGCACTGGCTCTGATGTCAGCGGCTTACTTTGGATATCCGGCAGATAAGATGAAAGTCATCGGTATTACAGGAACAAAAGGAAAGACAACAACAACTTACATGATCAAGTCTATTCTTGAAGAGACAGGACACAAGGTTGGATTGATCGGTACAATCGAGGCAATTATCGGAGACAAGAAGATCCCGTCATGTAATACAACACCGGAGTCTTATACAATCCATAAATATTTTGCAGAGATGGTAGAAGCTGGCTGTGACTGTGTTGTTATGGAAGTTTCATCACAGGGACTGATGCTTCACAGAACAGCGGGAATTCCATTTGAGATCGGTATTTTCACAAATCTTGGAAGAGATCATATTGGTCCGAATGAGCATAAGGATTTTGATGATTACAAGAGATGCAAAGGGCTTTTGTTCAAACAGTGTAAGCTCGGAATCGCCAATGTGGATGACAAGTATTTCAAAGATGTATTTAAAGGGTCTACATGTAAGATTGAGACATTTGGATTTTCACCGGAGGCAGATCTTCGCGCAGAGAATGTAGAACTGGTATCCAGACCAGGATATCTTGGTGTTGCATACCATGTTGCAGGCGTGATGGACTTTGATGTGGAAATCGATGTTCCAGGCAAGTTCAGTGTTTACAATTCACTGACTGCAATCTCAGTCTGCCGCCATTTCCAGGTGCCGGTTGAGATGATCAAAGATGCACTTAAGAAGGCAAAGGTAAAAGGACGTATCGAGATGATCAAGGTGTCTGATGATTTTACACTGATGATCGATTATGCGCACAATGCGATGAGTCTTGAAAGTCTTCTGACAACATTGAAGGAATATAATCCGAAACGTCTTGTATGTCTGTTCGGATGCGGCGGAAACCGTTCTAAAGACAGAAGATTCGAGATGGGTGAGGTATCCGGAAGACTGGCAGACCTGACAATCATTACATCAGATAATCCGAGATTTGAAGAACCACAGGATATTATTAACGATATCAAAACCGGAATCGCAAAGACAGATGGAAAATATGTGGAAATCTGTGATCGTAAAGAGGCAATCAAATATGCGATCGAACACGGCGAACCGGGTGATGTTATTGTGCTGGCAGGAAAAGGACATGAGGACTATCAGGAAATCTGCGGTGTGAAGCATCCGATGGATGAGCGCGTGCTGATCAAAGAAGTTCTGGAAGAATTAAAAGAGAAATAAGATTGTGTTTGCAGATGTTATTGTAGATATACAACATGAAAAACTGGATAAGATCTTTCAGTACCGAATACCGGAACGACTGAAAGACGAGCTGCATCCGGGGATGGAAGTAATTATCCCTTTTGGAAAAGGAAACCGGCAGATCAAAGGTTATGTGACTTCATTATCAGAGACTTGCAATTATGATCTGTCAAAGGTGAAGGAGATTACAGACATTTCCAGAAACAGTGTGGCAATCGAAGCGAGACTGATCGCGCTGGCTGCGTGGATGAAAGAGCAGTATGGCGGAACGATGATCCAGGCGCTTAAGACAGTGCTGCCAATCAAGCAGAAGGAGAATGCGAAGGTAAAGAAACATCTCCGTTTGCTGCTTACTGAGGAAGAGAGTCAGGAGAAGCTGGCTTTTTATCAGAAGAAGAATCAGAAAGCAAGAGCAAGGCTTTTGGAAGCTTTGAAGGAAGCCCCAATTCTGGATTATGAGCTGGTGACAAAAAAATTAAATGTGACACTGCCTGTGATCCGGGCATTGGAAGAGCAGGGCGTGTTGAAGATAGAGTCAGAGCAGGTATACCGTAATCCGGTGAAACAGGCAAAGAAATCACAACAGGAGATCATCTATACGGAAGAACAGCAGCATGTGATCCAGGGGTTCCGGCAAGACTATCTGTGTGGAACAAGGAGAACTTATCTGCTTCACGGAGTGACCGGAAGTGGAAAGACAGAAGTCTATATGGAGATGATCCGCACGGTTGTTGACCAGGGAAAACAGGCAATCGTTCTGATTCCGGAGATCGCACTGACATATCAGACAGTGATGCGGTTTTACCGCTGTTTCGGCGACAGAGTTTCTATCATGAACTCAAGACTGTCTGCCGGAGAACGTTACGATCAGATGATGCGTGCGAAGAAGGGCGAGGTCGATGTGATGATCGGACCACGTTCTGCACTTTTTACTCCATTTCCGGATTTGGGTCTGATCGTTATTGACGAAGAGCATGAACCAACCTACAAGAGTGAGCAGGTGCCACGTTATCATGCAAGAGAAGTAGCAGTTCACAGGGCAGAAGTAGAAGATGCAAGCGTTGTGCTCGGAAGTGCAACTCCGTCAATGGAGGCAATGTATCGGGCAAGGCTTGGTGAGTATCAGCTTTACGAGATGAAGAATCGTTCTCATATGCAGCAGATGGCGACTGTGCATACAGTTGATATGCGAAAGGAACTGAAGAATGGAAACCGTTCCATCTTGAGTGAGAAGTTGCAGGAACTGATTGAAGACAGACTGAATGCAAAAGAGCAGATCATGCTGTTTTTGAATCGCAGAGGATATTCAGGTTTTATTTCCTGCAGAGAATGTGGCCATGTAGTGAAATGCCCGCACTGTAATGTATCCTTGTCGGTACACAAAGGCGGGAAAATGGTCTGTCATTACTGTGGTTATGAACAGCCGAAGGTGACGGAGTGTCCAGAATGCGGTTCCCGTTATATCGGAGAATTCCGCGCAGGAACCCAGCAGATCGAGGACATGGTGAAGGCAAGATTCCCACAGGCAAGAGTTCTCCGTATGGATATGGATACGACGAAGAAAAAGGATTCCCATGAGCAGATTTTATCTGCCTTTGCGAATGAAGAGGCGGATATTCTTGTGGGAACACAGATGATCGTAAAGGGACATGATTTTCCAAAGGTCACATTAGTCGGTGCATTGGCAGCAGATATGTCTCTTTATACAGATGATTATCGTTCCGGTGAGCGAACATTTCAGCTTTTGACACAGGCAGCAGGCCGTGCCGGAAGAGGTGACAGACCGGGTGAGGTCGTGATTCAGACTTACGATCCGGAGCATTATGCAATCGAGGCTTCAGCAGCGCAGGATTATGAAGCATTCTATGAGAAAGAAATCCGTTACCGCAGTCTGATGGGATATCCACCGGTGGAGAACCTGATGGCAGTACTTGCAGCATGTGAAGATGAGGTACTTTTAGAGAAAGCGTGCAAGTATCTGAAGGAATACATTTTGCGGATCAAAGGTCAGGCACAGCTCGATGTGATCGGCCCGGCAAGTCCGGGAGTGGATAAGATCAAAGATATTTACCGGAGAGTGATTTACGTAAAAGCGCCGGAATACCGAACCTTAGTTGTATTAAAAGACTGGATGGAACAATATATAGAAATTAACTCAGGGTTTCAGAAAATGAGAATCCAATTCGATTTTAACCCGATGAATTTATAGAAAAGAGAGGAAAGAATAATGGCAATCAGAGAAGTAAGAGAGATGGGCGATGATGTTCTTGAAAAACAGTGTAAACCAGTGACGAAGATGACACTTCGTACAAAGATTTTAATTGAAGATATGCTTGATACGATGTATGAGAAGATGGGGGTGGGTCTTGCAGCACCGCAGGTTGGTATTCTCAAACAGATTGTAGTGATTGATGTCGGAGAGGGTCCGATCGTTTTGATCAATCCTGAGATTGTTGAGACATCCGGTGAGCAGACAGGCGAAGAAGGTTGCTTAAGTGTGCCGGGAAAATGGGGAATCGTAACTCGTCCGAATTATGTAAAAGTACGTGCACTTAATGAAAATATGGAGGAGTTTGAGATAGAAGGAGAAGAACTTCTTGCAAGAGCGTTCTGTCATGAGATCGATCACCTGGGAGGACACCTCTATGTAGAGAAAGTAGAAGGAGAACTGCATGATTCACCGGCCTACAACGAGGGAGATATGGAATACGAAGTGGAGGAATAATTGATGAGAATAATTTTCATGGGAACACCGGACTTCTCCGTGGGAACACTGGAGGCACTGGTGGAAGCAGGGCATGAGGTGTGTCTCGTAGTGAGCCAGCCAGATAAACCAAAAGGACGTGGTAAAGAGATGCAGCCAACCCCGGTGAAAGAAGCTGCGATAAAACATGGAATTCCGGTTTATCAGCCAAAGAAGATCCGTGATCCGGAATGTGTAGAAGAACTGAGAAAATACAATGCAGATGTGATGGTTGTCATTGCATTTGGTCAGATCATTCCGAAAGAAATTCTGGAGATGACACCATACGGATGTATTAATGTACACGCATCTCTACTTCCGAAATACCGTGGTGCCGCGCCAATCCAGTGGTCTATCATCAATGGCGAGAAAGTGACAGGTGTTACAACAATGCAGATGAACGAAGGACTGGATACAGGCGACATGATCCAGAAGGTTGAAGTGCCGATCACAGAAGATGAGACAGGAGAAAGCCTTCATGATAAACTGGCAGAGGCAGGAGCAAAGCTTTGTGTAGAGACTCTGAAAGCTATTGAAGATCATACGGCAACTTTCGAGAAGCAGGGTGAAAGCCCGACAGAATATGCCAGAATGCTCGATAAGAAGCTTGGAAATATTGACTGGAATACATCCGCAGTACAGATCGAACGTCTGGTGCGTGGCCTGAATTCCTGGCCAAGTGCTTACACACATTGGGACAAAAAGGTAGTGAAGATCTGGAGAGCAAAAGCAGAGGCTGATGGCACGGTAAAAGCAGAGCCTGGAACAGTGTTGAGTGTAGAGAAAGATTCCTTTACTGTTCAGACAGGGGATGGTGTCTTACGAGTTCTGGAACTTCAGATTCCGGGGAAAAAGAGAATGGATACAGGAGCTTTCTTAAGGGGATACACAATTGAAAGCGGAGTTAAATTTACACAGGAATAAGAGTACTTCTGGAGGGGGACTGCAGATAGATAACAGGAGGTAGTTTTAGTATGTATTATGGATTTTATTATGACTGGACTTATATACTGGTACTGATCGGTGTGGTTCTCAGCCTGCTCGCATCGTCCCAGGTGAAAGGAACATTTGCAAAATATTCGAAGATCCGCAGTTATTCAGGAATGACAGGACGAGAAGCGGCAGAACAGATTCTCAGAAGAAATGGAATCTATGATGTGCAGGTGACTCATATCGCTGGAAATCTGACCGATCATTATGATCCGAGAAACAAGACACTGGCACTTTCTGATCCGGTTTATAATTCAACTTCTGTAGCAGCAATCGGAGTTGCGGCACATGAGTGTGGTCATGCAGTACAGCATTTTGAAGGGTATGCACCTTTATCAATCCGTGGGGCACTTGTGCCGGTCGTAAATTTCGGTTCCATGATTTCCTGGCCGTTGATCATTATCGGCCTGTTTATGAATGGCCAGATGTCCAGCTTCCTTATTGATATCGGAATTCTGCTCTTTATGGTAGCTGTGGCATTTCATCTTATAACACTTCCGGTGGAAATCAATGCTTCCAGAAGAGCGGTGAAGGTACTTGGAAATTCAGGAATGCTCCGTGAAGACGAAGTCGGTGGAGTGAAGAAGGTACTTCGGGCAGCAGCAATGACATATGTGGCAAGTGCGGCCACAATGATTTTACAGCTTTTACGTTTGTTGATTCTGACAAATGGACGAAGAAGGAATGACTGACGTTGCTGGTCGCACATCGTGTGAACAGTAACTGATTGACAGCAGATAGAAAGAAAAATGCGGAGAATAGGAGATTATTTATGGGAAAGCAGATCAATGAACGCGAGGTCGTTCTTGAGATTTTGATGGAAATAACAGAGAATGGAGCATATAGTCATAAGATTCTTGGCGATGTTCTGTCAAAATATCAATATCTTGAGAAACGTGAGCGTGCATTTATCACCAGAGTTGTGGAAGGTACTCTGGAACATATGATAGAAATTGATTATATTTTGAATCAGATTTCTAAGACAAAGGTTAAGAAGATGAAACCGGTCATCCGTAATCTTCTTCGTAGCAGTGTCTATCAGCTGAAATATATGGATAGCGTACCGGATCATGCGGTGTGCAGTGAGGCAGTAAAGCTTGCGGTTCGAAAAGGATTTTCAGGTCTGCGGGGATATGTGAATGGAGTTCTGAGAAATGTTGTCCGCAAGATGGACGAGATCGAGTATCCAAAAGAAGATGTACAAAGATTGTCTGTGAAATATTCTGTCCCGGAATGGATTCTTTCTTTATGGAAGAAAGAATATGGGGAAGAGATTACAGAGAAGATGGCAGCAGATTTTCAGAAAGAGAAGCCGATTACGATCCGATGTTGTATGAACCGGGTTACACCGGAAGTATTGAAAGAAAAACTGGAAGCAGAAGGAGCGAAAGTAGAAGCACATCCGTATCTTCCTTATGCGTTTTATCTTTCAGATTATGATTATCTGGAAGGTCTGGAAAGTTTTCAGGAAGGACTCTTTGCAGTACAGGATATCAGTTCTATGTTTGTCGGAGAACTGGCAGATCCAAAAGCCGGCGATCATGTAATTGATGTCTGTGCAGCACCGGGAGGAAAATCACTTCATGTGGCAGAGAAGCTTCAGCTGGCAGATGAAGTGGCGGCGAGAGAGAATGGAACAGAAGAAAAGACAGGACGGGTTGAAGCAAGAGATCTGACTGAATATAAGACAGATCTGATTTGGCAGAATATCGACCGTTCCGGACTTGGAAATATTTGTGCTGTATGCAAGGACGCTTCTGTATTTGATGAGTATGATAAGGAAACAGCGGATCTTGTGATTGCAGACCTTCCATGTTCAGGTCTTGGCGTTCTTGGCAAAAAACCAGATCTGAAATATCGCGTACAACCGGAAGATCTTGAAGAACTTGCAGATTTGCAGAGAAAGATTCTGACTTGCGCACAAGCAATCGTCAAGGATGGCGGCACATTGCTGTACAGCACATGTACCGTAAATCCGGGAGAAAACATGGACAATGTACACTGGTTCTTGAAAGAATACCCACAATTTGAACTGGACGATATTACAGAAAATCTTTGCAAGGAGTTACGAAGTGATGTGATCGAGAAGGGATGTATCCAATTCTTCCCGGGAGTTCACGATTGTGACGGATTCTTTATTGCAAGATTAAAGAAAAAAGCATGATTTTCAGGAAATGTGAAAAAATAGAAAAAGCAGACAAACAATGTGAATAACTCACAGAAAAAGCGAAATACAGGAGGAAAACTTTAAGATGAAGAAGGATATCCGTGCTTATGGATATGAAGAATTACAGAAAGAGATGGCGACGATCGGAGAAAAAGCATTTCGTGCAAAACAGATTTATGAATGGCTGCATGTGAAGCTGGTAGATCATTTTGACGAGATGACGAATCTTTCAAAGGCATTGAGGGAAAAACTGGAAGAGAATTATGAGATTCTCCCGGTTGTTATGCTGGAGAGACAGATTTCCCAGATTGACGGTACGAACAAATTCCTGTTCCGTCTCTATGATGGAAATGTAGTCGAAAGTGTTCTTATGAAATATAAGCATGGAAATTCCGTCTGTATTTCCTCCCAGGTCGGTTGCAGGATGGGATGTGCATTCTGTGCATCAACGATCGGAGGTCTGGTGAGAAATCTTTCTCCGTCTGAGATGCTTGGACAGATCTATCAGATTCAGAAGATAAGTGGTGAGAGGGTTTCGAATGTGGTGATCATGGGAACCGGAGAACCGATGGATAATTACGATAATTTCCTGAAGTTTATTCATTTACTTACAGATGAGCATGGATTGAACATCAGTCAGAGAAATGTCACCGTATCAACCTGTGGAATAGTTCCAAAGATGAAAGAACTGGCGAAAGAGCATTTACAGATTACACTTGCACTTTCGCTTCACGGTTCCAATCAGGAAAAACGAAGAAAATTGATGCCGGTTGCAAATAAATATGATATCACAGAAGTACTCGCAGCCTGTGACGAATATTTCAAAGAAACCGGCCGGAGAGTGAGCTTTGAGTACAGTCTTGTACATGGTGTGAATGATACGGATGAAGATGCACAGGAACTGATTCATTTATTAAGGCATAAGAACTGTCATATCAATCTGATACCGGTCAACCCGGTAAAAGAGCGTGATTTTGTTCGTCCAAGCCGGAAAAGTGCTTTGAATTTCAAAAATAAACTTGAAAAAAGCGGAATAAATGTTACTATAAGAAGGGAAATGGGCTCTGATATTGACGGAGCCTGCGGTCAGCTCAGGCGCCGCTACGTAGAAACTGAAGGAGAATAGAAGGTATGAAGACATTTTCAATTACAGATGTTGGAATGGTGCGACAGGTAAATCAGGACTACGTCTTTACGACGGGAAAACCACTGGGTATTCTCCAGAACCTGTTCGTGGTAGCGGATGGTATGGGTGGCCATCAGGCAGGAGATTATGCTTCCAAGTGTACGGTGGAAGTGATGATCAAAGAGATTGCGAAGAGCGAGGGAGAGGATATCGAACGTGTTCTTGTGAAAGCAATCAAGTCTGCCAATCGTGAGATTATCAAAGAAGCATCCGGTGACGAACATCTGAAGGGGATGGGAACAACGGTTGTTGCCGCTACTGTGAAAGAACAGATGCTGTATTTTGCCAATGTGGGAGACAGCCGTCTGTATCTGATCAATCAGGGAATCCAACAGCTAAGTAAGGATCATTCTCTTGTAGAAGAGATGGTTCGTCTCGGTGGAATTAAGCCGGAAGAAGCGAAGCATCATCCGGATAAGAATATTATCACAAGAGCGATCGGTGCAAAAGCTGATGTGGATGTGGACTTTTATGAACACCGTCTGAAACGGGGAGACATCATTCTGATGTGTACAGACGGATTAAGTAATATGGTGGAAGATGAAGAACTTTTCCATATTGTGCAGGGAAGCCGGGATATCGTCGAGGCAGGTGAGATGCTGGTGGAAGCAGCAAAAGAGAATGGAGGAACAGATAACATCGGAGTGGTATTGTTTGAGCCATTTGCAGATGAGGTGAGTGTATGATTAAAGAAGGAGTATTTTTAGGGAAACGATACGAGATACTTGGCCGTATCGGTTCTGGCGGAATGGCAGATGTCTATAAAGGCAAGGACCATAAGCTGAATCGTTTTGTTGCGATCAAGGTGTTGAAGAGCACATATCGTTCGGATGAGACGTTTATTAAGAAGTTTTTAAGCGAAGCTCAGGCAGCAGCAGGATTGATGCATCCAAACGTAGTCAATGTCTATGATGTAGGACAGGATCGTGGCCTTTATTATATGGTCATGGAGCTTGTAGAAGGAATTACGCTGAAGGATTACATCGAGAAGAAAGGAAAGCTTTCAGCAAAAGAGACGATCAGTATTTCCATTCAGATGGTGACAGGCATTCAGGCAGCGCATAACTGCCATATCATTCACCGGGATATTAAGCCGCAGAATATTATTATTTCCAAAGATGGAAAGGTTAAGGTTACTGATTTCGGAATCGCGCGGGCTACGACATCAACGGCAACGCAGGCAGTAACAACAACGGTGATGGGATCTGTACATTACACATCTCCGGAACAGGCCAGAGGCGGTATTGTAGATGAGAAGAGTGATATCTATTCAGCAGGTATCACGATGTATGAGATGATCACCGGGCATGTTCCGTTTGACGGAGATTCGACAGTGACGGTTGCTTTGAAACATTTGAATGAAGTGATCAAGTCTCCAGCAGAAGAAGTACCGGATATTCCGTACAGTCTGGAGTGCATTATTATGAAATGTACACAGAAACTGCCGAATAAACGATATATGAGCTGTGAGGAACTGCTTCAGGATCTGAAGCACTCACTGGTAGATCCGGATGGAGATTTTGTAGTTCTTGATGGTGTGACAAAACGTATGCCGGCAGCATCTCAGGATACAGGACGGACCACGGTTGTTATGTCACAGGATGAACTGAATCGTATGAAGAATCGTCAGAATTATAATGATGATTATGACGACGATTACGAGGATGACTATGACGATTACGATGACCGCCGCAGAAGCCGTTATGATGATGACGATGACTACGACGACCGCCGCAGAAGTCGTTATGATGATGACGATGATTATGATGATCGCCGCAGAAGCCGCTATGATGATCGCCGTAAGAAGAATGAAGTGAATAAAGACACGAAGAAGATCATGAAGATTCTTATGGTTGTTGCCGGTGTTGTGATCGCACTTTTGATCATGTTCCTTGTAGGAAATGCAGTGGGCGTATTTAAAGGTGGAAAAGGAACGACTACACAACAAACAGATTCAGAGATGGTAAAAGTACCGGATGTGACAGGCAAGACATATGAGGAAGCACAGAAAGAACTGAACAAATATGATCTCGGAATCCATAAGTCAACTGCGCCTTCCGATACTGTTGCAAAAGGAAAGATCATCAGCCAGGATCCTGCTGATGGAAAGAAAGTAAAGAAGCATACAACAGTCAATGTTGTGATTAGTTCCGGTGAGGAAGCAAAGACAACAACCATTCCAAATGTTGTTGGAATGTCGGAAGCTGATGCGGAAAAAGCACTTCAGGATAAGAATCTTGTTGTGAAGAAAGGTGATCCGGTCTACAGTGATAATGTGGAACAGGGAGAAGTTGTTTCAGTCAGTCCGAGTGAAGGTGCAGAAGTAAAAGAAGGAACAACGGTTACTCTTGTAATAAGCAAGGGAAATCAGCCGGCAACAGTTCCTAAACTTACCGGAAAGTCCCAGTCGGATGCTGAAGCAGCACTTTCACAGGCTGGCTTGTCCGGAAATGCAACGGAAGATTACAGTGATACTGTAGAAGAAGGAGTTATTATCTCACAGGATACAGATGCCGGAAAAGAAGTATCCAAGGGCACAACAATTGGATATGTGGTAAGCAAAGGACCAAAGATGACAGTGGTTACTGTACCAAGCATATTATCCTTTGATAAGAATGCAGCAGAGAAAAAGCTGAAAGAAGCTGGTTTAGTACCAGAATATCTAGGTGAAGATGATAGTGTTAATGAATATGGCCAAGGACAAGTGAGTTACCAATCAATTAGCGCTGGTACGCAGGTGGAAAAAGGAACAACTGTCCAGTATAAGGTCAGCAAAGGATCTCAACCATCAGCCCCGGATAGTGGAAATTCCGGAAATGATTCCGGAACAGAAGAGAACACGAATCAATGATAACAGAGAGCAAGTATATGCAGGGAAAGATAATAAAAGGGATTGCCGGATTCTACTACGTGAATGTAGTAGAATCCGGAATTTTTGAATGTAAAGCAAAAGGTGCTTTTCGAAAAGACGGAATCAAGCCGTTGGTCGGTGATGATGCTGTGATCGAGGTACTTGATGAAAAAGAAATGACAGGAAATATCACAGAGATCCTGCCGCGTAAGAATGAGTTGATTCGTCCGGCAGTAGCCAATATTGATCAGGCACTGGTTGTGTTTGCGGTGACAAAACCGAAACCACATTATAATCTGTTGGATCGTTTTCTTGTCATGATGGAACGAAAAGAGATACCTGTCGTATTATGTTTTAATAAGACGGATATTGCAAGCCATCCTGAAATTGCAGAATTGAAAGAAGTTTATACCGGATGCGGATATCCGGTAATCTTCACAAGTGCGAAGGAAGAAGAAAATATCAGTGAGTTAAAATCACTTTTAAAAGGAAAGACAACTTCGATCGCAGGTCCTTCCGGTGTTGGAAAATCATCCCTGATCAATCTTCTGCAGTCTGAAGTGAAGATGGAGACAGGAAGTATCAGTAAGAAGATTGACCGAGGGAAACATACAACAAGACATTCCGAACTGATCGTGATTGGAGAAGATTCTTATATTATGGATACTCCGGGATTCAGTTCTCTTTACGTCAATGATTTCGAAAAAGAAGATTTAAAATATTATTTTCCAGAATTCACACCGTTTGAAGGACAGTGCAAGTTCAATGGCTGTGACCATATTCATGAACCCGGATGCGCTGTAAAAGAGGCAGTTGAAGAAGGGAAGATTCATAAGATCAGATATGAAGATTATACGGAGATGTACCGTGAACTAAAGGAAAGAAAGAGGTATTAAGTTTATGAAAAATATTTTGGCACCATCTATTCTCTCAGCAGATTTCAAGATTTTAGGAGAACAGTTGAAATTAACAGAAGAAGCAGGCGCAGAGTATATTCATTTTGATGTGATGGACGGAATGTTCGTTCCAAGCATTTCTTTTGGAATGCCTGTTCTCGCATCAATCAAGGGAGCAACAACACAGACACTGGATGTTCATCTCATGGTGACAGAACCGATCCGTTATGTGGAAGAATTCGTGAAAGCAGGAGCAGATATCGTTACAGTTCATTATGAAGCATGTGAAGATCTGCAGGCAACAATTGATAAAATCCATGCAGCAGGAGCGAAAGTGGGAATTTCTATTAAACCAAAGACACCGGTTGATGTACTGCTTCCATATCTGGATCAGGCAGAGATGTTTCTGATCATGTCTGTAGAACCGGGATTCGGCGGACAGGCATTTATTCCGGAATCACTGGAGCGTATCAGTGAATTGAGAAACCTTCTGAATGAAAAAGGACTTACAACTGATATTGAAGTAGATGGTGGAATATATCATAAAAACGTGGCAGAAGTACTTGCAGCCGGAGCGAATGTAATGGTCTCAGGTTCAGGCGTTTTTAAAGGTGATATCAAAGATAATACAGCAAAGTTTATGGAGATTTTAAACGGCAATGTGTAAGAGAACAGTTATTGTGAGCGGGGGAATGCTGGAAGAAGATTTTGTCCTTCCGATTCTTGAGGCAGAAGAGACAGAATTTATTATCGGAGTAGATAAAGGACTCGCATTTCTTTATGAACATAAGATCAAGCCGGATTACATTGTGGGAGATTTTGACAGTGTACCGGAAGAAGTGATCGATTATTATAGAAAAGAAGCAAGTGTACCGATCCGGGAGTTCAATCCGGTAAAGGATGCGTCTGATACGGAGATTGCACTTCGTATGTGTCTTGGACTCAGAAGAAAAGAAATCTGGATTCTTGGAGGAACAGGAAATCGTCTGGATCATTTCTGGGCTAATGTTCAGTGCCTGAATATTGCACTTGATGCAGGATCTCAGGCGATGATCTTAGACAGTCATAATAGAATTCGTCTGCTTGATCATGGAATCGCAATTCGCAGAGAAGAAGCTTTCGGAAAGTATTTTTCAGTATTTCCGATGCAACTTCCGGTTGAGGATTTCTGTATCAGCGGTGCAAAATATCCATTGCAGAATCATTTGCTCTCATCAGGAGACAGCTTATGTGTGAGTAATGAGTTTGCAGAAGGTGAAGATGAAGTGAAGATCTCTTTCGTGTTTGGAAAAGTGATTTTGATGGAGACGAGAGATTGAAATTCAAGCCCCATTATAGTATAATATTAGATGCTATTTTGGGGCTTCTTTTTGTGAAAGAGTCACATAACAGAAAATAAGAGAAATAGACCTTGTGGATTTAGCTTTAGAAATCAAGGCTTTAAGGAGGAAATAGAGAAAATGAAACTTGGTATTGTGGGATTACCGAACGTAGGAAAAAGTACACTGTTCAATTCACTGACAAAGGCCGGTGCAGAATCTGCAAACTATCCATTCTGTACAATTGACCCAAATGTCGGTGTCGTAACAGTTCCGGATAAGAGACTGGATGTGCTTGGAGAGATGTATCATACAAAGAAGATCATTCCGGCAGCAATCGAGTTTGTTGATATTGCAGGACTTGTGAAGGGAGCATCAAAAGGAGAAGGACTTGGAAACCAGTTTCTTGCCAACATCCGTGAGGTTGATGCAATCGTTCATGTAGTAAGATGCTTTGAGAATACGAATATTGTCCACGTAGACGGAAGCATTGATCCGCTGCGTGACATTGAGACAATCAACCTTGAGCTGATCTTCTCAGATCTTGAGGTTCTTGAAAGAAGAATCTCCAAGACAGTGAAGCTTTCAAGAAACGATAAGATGGCGGCGAAAGAGCTGGATCTTCAGAACCGTCTGAAAGCGCATCTGGAAGAGAATAAGATGGCGAAGAGCTTTGTGACAGAGGATGAGGATGAGCAGGCATGGCTTGCAGAGTATAATCTTCTGACAGCAAAACCGGTAATCTTTGCAGCAAATGTATCTGAGGATGATCTTGCGGATGATGGTGTGAACAACGCAGGGGTTCAGGCAGTCCGTGAGTATGCAAAAGCGGAAGACTGCGAAGTGTTCGTAGTATGCGCAGAGATTGAAGAAGAGATTTCTCAGTTAGATGACGATGAAAAATCAATGTTCCTTGAAGATCTTGGATTGGAAGAATCCGGACTTGAGAAGCTGATCAAGGCAAGCTATCATCTTCTTGGACTGATCAGTTATTTGACAGCAGGTGAGCCGGAAGTTCGTGCATGGACAATCAAGAAGGGAACTAAGGCACCACAGGCAGCTGGTAAGATCCATACAGACTTTGAACGTGGATTTATCCGTGCGGAAGTAGTAAGTTATGATGATCTGATGGCATGTGGAACTCATGCGGCAGCGAAAGAAAAAGGATTAGTTCGTCTGGAAGGAAAAGACTATGTCGTTCAGGACGGAGATATCATGCTGTTCAGATTTAACGTTTAACAGATATAGGGAATATGCTTAAAAACCGGTTAGATTCATTGTTTTCTAATTGGAAAAGCAGTAAAAACAGGAATCAGGGACAACTAGATTTGTTCCTGATTTCTGTGGATATGAAAGGAAATAACATAATATGCATTACAATATCAGCTTTCCGAATTTAGGGATTTATCTGGATCATGTAGGAAAAAGCATCAGCATCTTTGGTTTTTCCATTGCTTACTACGGCATGATCATCGGTGCAGCAATTTTGATTGGATTTCTGATTGCCACAGCGGAGGCAAAAAGAACAGGACAAAATCCGGAAGACTATCTGGATATGGGAATTGTCGGAGTAATCGCAGGAATTGCGGGTGCAAGAATCTATTACGTGATTTTCTCCTGGGATTTATATAAAGATAATCTGTTGTCTATCTTTAACCTCAGAGAAGGTGGACTGGCAATTTATGGTGGCGTGATCGGAGCAGTGATCGCAGTTTTTGTGATGGCTGCTGTTAAGAAAAAATCACCATTTCAGATTTTGGATACAATTGCACTGGCGCTTCTGAATGGTCAGATGCTTGGACGTTGGGGGAATTTCTTTAACAGGGAAGCATTTGGAGAATATACGGATTGTCTGTTTGCAATGAGGCTTCCGGTTGATGCAGTAAGGCCGGGAGATATCACAGAACTTATGCGCGAGAACATGCAGAGAATTGACGGAGTCAGTTATATTCAGGTACATCCGACATTTTTATACGAGTCATTATGGTGTGCCGGACTTCTTATCATATTGTTTTTGTATAGGAAGCATAAGAAATATGAAGGTGAACTTTTTCTCATGTACCTGTTTGGATATGGGGCAGGACGTGTATGGATTGAGCGGCTTAGAACGGATCAGCTTGTTCTTCCGGGAATCGGATTTCCGGTGTCAGAACTTCTGGCAGGTTGCCTGGTGATTGTGACAGGAATTATGCTGATCTATTGCAGAAGGCATTGCAGAAAAAGAAATGAGAAGAAAAAAGTGGATCAGTATGAGCCGGTGCCAACAAAGATCAAAGGGAAAAAACCACCGAAGTGGGATGACCGGTTGTTTAAAAACAGATAGAATGATAAGAAAAAAGTATAGTGATTCATAAGCCAGAAGAGTTAATGTTCAACAGAAAGTACTCTTCTGGCTTTTTACATTTCTGCCTGTTTTAGTTAATAATCCCCAATAACAGCACTGATAACTATTCTCAAAACACTGCGCTGTACACGAAAATATACAAAAGAGGATATTTATAACTCTAGACTTTTGTGACTTTTGGAGATATAATGAAATTACATGTGAATTAATTATACTTAACTCAGTGTAAACCTATGTAACACCTAAGGAGGAATAAAAATGGCAAGAAAAATGAAGACCATGGACGGTAATCAGGCAGCAGCTCACGTTTCTTATGCATATACAGAAGTAGCAGCTATCTACCCGATTACGCCTTCATCCGTTATGCCGGAGCATATCGATGAGTGGGCTACTGAAGGAAGGGAGAACATTTTCGGACAGACTGTACAGGTTACAGAGATGCAGTCCGAGGCCGGAGCAGCAGGTGCTGTTCACGGATCATTAGCAGCAGGTGCTCTTACAACAACATTTACTGCTTCTCAGGGACTCCTTCTTATGATTCCTAACTTATATAAGGTTGCTGGTGAGCAGCTTCCGGGAGTATTCAACGTATCTGCCCGTGCACTTGCAAGCCACGCACTGTCAATTTTTGGAGATCATTCTGACGTTTATGCATGTCGTCAGACAGGAGCAGCTATGCTCTGTGAATCCAGCGTACAGGAAGTAATGGACCTTACTCCGGTTGCTCATTGTGCAGCACTTGAAGGAAAGATTCCATTCATCAACTTCTTTGATGGATTCAGAACATCACACGAGATTCAGAAGATTGAGACATGGGATTATGAAGATCTGAAAG